>Ga0137298_10791_pt1 | contig 21877 bp, 19 predicted proteins | sample RamsorincwithD2O_2_FD_97182 | JGI IMG/M metagenome (GOLD analysis project Ga0137298, IMG submission 97182) | Mouse cecal microbial communities from Vienna, Austria - Glucosamine amended with D2O | ecosystem: Host-associated > Mammals > Digestive system > Large intestine > Cecum | place: Austria...
ATTCCCATATCTCAGGATATAGAGCTTATCGCATCTACTCTTTGGGCAAAAATTCCTCCCCATGAGGAATTCCAGACCGAGCGAGGTGTAACCGATTTCCATAGAATACGCAACGGACAGTTCCGACTTTCTGCTCAGCGTTTCAATAAGGAACATGATACGTGTCGTGAATTCATTGAGCGGAGTGTAGCTGAAAGCTATGCTCAGCATATTATAGTCGCCACTCATCATGTGCCATCTTTTGCGCTGATGGCTGATGAGTTCAAAAGAAGTCCCATCAACGGTGCATTTACCGTGGAGCTTGGCAACTATATAGCCGACAGTCGTATAGACTATTGGATATACGGCCACTCACATCGAAACATAAATAAAATAATAGGCAATACCCGGTGTATCTGCAATCAGCTTGGCTACACATTCCACGGAGAGCAGACCAGCTTCCGCCGGGATGCCATAATAGAAATTGAAGACAATGAACTACAAATTTGACGGGGATAAGGTGTTTTTCACATCGGATACCCATTTCAATCATACCAATATCATCCAATATTGTCAGCGTCCTTTCAAAAGCACTGATGAGATGAACGAGGCGATGATAGACAACTGGAATATTGTTGTCGGTGAAGACGATACAGTGTTCCACCTTGGAGACTTTTGCCTTGGAGGCGCAGAAGAGTGGAATAAGATTCTTAATCGGCTCAACGGCCGGATTTATCTGATTCTCGGCAATCACGATCTCAAAAACATCAGGCAGGGCTTTATCGAACGCTTTGAACATGTTGCAATGGCGATGCGCATAGAGATAGGGAAAAAGAAAATCTACCTCAGCCATTATCCATATCTTTGCTTTGAGGGCGGATACAAGGATGATGTGTGGCAGTTGTTCGGACACGTTCACACTCGCCCCTCCAACACCGGAATAGATGCCGGTCGTCTCCAGTATCTTTATCCAACGCAACTTGATGTCGGAGTTGACAACAACAATTTCACTCCTCTCTCATTCGAGCAAGTCAGGGCAAAAATCCTGAAACAACTTCAAGCGTCTAAATGAACTTTGGCACAATTATTGTTGCATGTTAGACTTAAAAAACTAAGACTTATGAATGAAAATTATACTATGTCCTCTTTAAACTTCACGTTCCTGAAATCAATAATTGAACGTGACGATGGACAGAACATCACCCCGAGCGTGGCGACGCATCCAAAAAAAACGCGTGTGGCGTAATAGGTTACGCACTATTTTTAGAGCATTTGCTCCCGTGTATGTTGAGTTTGCTTCACATGAACCAATTCGAGAAGCTGCAACTTGGAAAGAACTTCGTAAAGTAAAATGGTGTAAGGTATATCGCACTACCGGGCAACCCTGCAGTTGTGAAATGTGTTCCGGTGAGAGATACAATCGTACTGATTTCAAACGCGACACTGAAAGAATATTGCTGGAGCAACTCGAATTTGAGTAATTGCGAATCTGCGACTTAATTTGTTTATACGACAAATTTTGTCGCAGATTGTCTATTCTGATGCGGTGAAACTATTTCCTGTAATCCGGTTCTCTCAAAGTGCAAATATTGCTCATTGAACTATTTTTTATCGGTATTTGTGTAAAGACCTGGACGAATTTTTCGACTCCATTCTTCAATTTCCTTTATTCTTGGAGAATCGGGAGGTATGATTTCATAATCTCCATCCAATCCGTGACTGCGCTTTGTCTCGGTTTTCGGCATATTGGCGTAATGGGCGTTTAACAACTGACAAACTTCGTCACGGGAGATTTCGCCCTTTACGTTTCTGATTGCCAAATCAAGCAGAAACGCTGAAATCTTCAGTTCCGCTGCTTCCTGAAGCCCAATGCCGATAAGCCACGCATCAGCCTTCTCTTTTATCTCAGGAATATCGCTATGCGATAACTTCACAAGTTCTTGATATTTCTTGCTATAATCCATTATCGTAATTTATTTCTTATTTAGTATATCTACTATTTTCTGCTCTTCACCATGCCCAACTGTTGAAAGCCGCAGTAGAGGAAGACCATATAATGCAAGGATTTTGTCTTTTATCCGGTCTCTTTGAAACTGTTCGGTCTTTTCATTGTGGAAACTATAGCCGTCAGTCTCAATCGCAAGAAGAGGTTCTTTAGTTACTCGGTTGATAATCAAGAAGTCAATATGCGTTGACGGATGCAGTGCGTATTGTCTCTCACGTTCCGATAAACCTTGTGTATCGTTTATAAGATATCTAACGGGATAATGGCAAAGGACTTTGATGTGAGACAGATGAGGATAATTGACTCGTATACTTTCAATCAAATCAAAAGTCAAATTCTCTGAATCGTATTCAGATACTGGCTCGTTTTCGCGATTATACGTATGAATTTGAGAAAAGAGATAATCGAATATTGAGCGAAGTTTACTCTGTATAACGATTCCTTGCTGATATTTGATGTAATTGATTAGATCATGAATATTACCGTTCAGCTCCTGTGGATTACCGGAAACGACAAGGCAAAATTTGTTTTTGGCTCGTGAGACAGCAACATTCAGAAGATTGGCGTTATCAGTGAATTCAGTAATCGAATCATCTGTGACGCTCATAATAATGGTATCTTTTTCCCGCCCTTGATATTTATGCACTGTGGCGACTTCAATGTCAGGAATCTGATTGCTGAATTGATTAACCTGATTATTGTATGGGGCGATAATACCAGTCTCCTCGAAATTATCAAGCAAAGGCATCAACTCAATTTTCACAGCATCGATTTCGCGTTGGTTATAATGTCCTCTGCAATGTTGTCCGGGAGCTGTTGTTAGCGCGAGCAGATGTTTTTCGTTATCGTTCCGTTTTGTCATGATGAGCAGATTCCCACCATAAAACTTCTGATTGCAAAAATTGATTATATCGGGATGACAACGGTAATGTTCACGAAGCAGTGTCTCTGGAACGTTTGGAATTGTCGCTAATACAGAACTTAAGAAGCTATGATTGGAGGCATCATATGAATCGGGGATATTTGTTGATTTCCTAATCTCATCCAATTTTAATCTATCATCCTCGGTAATAACATTCGGCAGTTGCATGGTATCTCCAACTATAACAGCATTTTTCGCGCATGTAAGAGCCAACAAGCCGGTTTCAACTGATACCTGAGATGCTTCGTCCATAATGACATAATCATATAAGGTATCGCTATTGAAACAGGTCTTGGATGAGAATGTGGTGCTAAGTACGATAGGATAATCCGCTAATACAGATTCGCCATTATTAAATAAATCCCTAACAGAAGCTATGATCGGGCGTTCCTCCTTATATCGTTTGGCTAAAGATGCTTTAAGGATAGCCATTGAACTTTCAGTCAGAGATTTCATTAGAGCCTCAGCATTAAGTTGAGACAGATTGGCCTCTAAATCATCAATCTCAGATTTAAGTTCATCAACTCTACGGATATAGAACAGCCAATCAAGCAATGAGACAATCCGGGGAATTGATTCAGCTGTCAATTCATCTTTTATCTCAAATGATAATCTAAGACGTAGTTCAAGACTGAATTTATCAAAAAGACGTTTGACACGTTTCAAAATACTTTTTGAGTCATGTCGATATTTTATTGAAAAGTTCTTTATTCGACCTAAAGTATTGAGAATCTTGGATGAGGATGTCTTTACTTCTTTATTGCTGAATTTATCAGGTTGCTCCTGTTTGTAATGAGCCATTTCGACCTCTACTTCAGCCAATTCCTGACGGCATATTGCCAGTCTTTCCTGCATTGCGAAAACTCTTTCAACCTTTACAAGACTATCTCTGACTTCTCGATATGCACTGTTCACCTCCATTGCGTTTTTTTTCCATGATGGGAGATCCGGATTCAATGGTGGCTGATTGGCAATAAATGTCTCTTTATTTTCTTTTTTGCCTAATGTTGCGACTAGAAATCCGAATCCATTTTTTGAGAGCTTCTCCAATACATTCTCTGTAGCAGAGTTGTTGTTAGAAACTACCAAGACAGATTTCTTGTCTTTCAACAAGTTGGCTATAATATTGAGTATAGTCTGGGTTTTACCGGTACCCGGAGGACCTTGGATAACACTAATCTGATTGGTTAGAGCTGCTTTGACGGCTCGCATCTGACTTGCGTTGCATCCAAATGGGAATAATGGAGTTTCAAGATTAAATCGTTTTATACCCTGTCGGGGGTTAATATAACAGCCTGCGGCGGTTGATTCATCAACAAAATCAATTCTGGAATAAACCGATGATAATATACCTTCCGATGACTCATCATCCTCATTTATGCCAAGTGTATTTATTCCAGCACACTGTCGTAGATAATCGAATATGTTTGTTGCTCTTCCTGTTAAACAAGACCGACGAATGTCGACATCGTTTCCAGAGTAATGTTTGACAAAACCACTGCTATAAGTTATAGCATAATATTTGATTGCATTTTGGGCAAACAAACGGATTTCCTGAATACTCTTTTCCTTTTTGGCATTGACAAAAATATGACAATTCTCAAAATCGATTGGGGTCGGATTCGTAAGCCATATAACATTATCTCTTGAATATGAATATATTTTATCAGTGTTCTGAAATTTGATGGCATATTTATAACCGTCAAGTCTAATGGACTCAACCTGATAAGTTTTATCTACGCCATTAATTATTATAACATGAGCCAAAAGATTCATATGTCTGTATCCAATGAAAGAAGGTTGTCGTTGAAACGGTCGAAGTCCGATTGGAAGAGGCGGTCTTGGATAATACGGTATTTCTCAAACTCCGACTCAGCAAAACTTTTGGCAAATTCAGCAGTTATCTTTCCGGCATCGGTCAGAACCGGGTCACCGGTTGCTTCAAGTATAATGTCGATACGTTTCGCCCAATCTTCCATTGTCATAGGGATATGCCGCTTAGCCATTCGCTCAGCCATATCGAGAACGGCATTGACAAGTCGCCCCATATCTTCAAGCTCGTTCTCCTTGAGATAATTCTTGGCTATACTGACATCGGGCTTTACGATTTTTCCGTGAGGGGCATTCTCCCATGTGATCAGTCCCATGTGATCTTTGTCAGCATCGGCTCTCTCCACAATCAATTCAGCTGCGGTATGTCCATGCACTGCATAGTGCATCTTATTCTGAACCTTTTTGAAGAAAAGTCGTGTGGTCGGTGCATCTCGGTTATAGTCAATCGCAGTAGAATATATGTCAGTCAACTTTTGATAGAAACGGCGTTCACTCAGACGTATCTCCCGAATCTCAGCCAAAAGATGCCCAAAATAATCCTCGCCGATAAACGAACCGTTCTCCATCCGCTTCTTGTCAATCACATATCCACGAATGGCAAACTGACGCAATACGAAAGTACACCACTGCCGGAATTGTGTAGCTCGTGTGCTATTCACCCGATAACCCACTGAAATAATGGCATCAAGATTATAGAATTTGAGCTTGCGATTTATCTGACGCTCACCTTCGGTTTGAACTACCGAGAAATTCTCGGTAGTTGACTCTTGTGATAGCTCTCCTGTATCGTATATGTTTTTCAGATGCAGCCCTATGTTGTCAGTGGAGCAATCAAACAATTGCGCCATAGCCTTCTGCGTACACCAGATACTCTCATCCTGGTACACAACCTGCACACCATCTTCCTTACCCTCAATCTGAAAGATCAGGAACTCCGCCGTACTATTTCGTATCTCAAACTTCTTCGCCATAGTCAATGTTCAATCTTGCAATATTCTTAATTTGACGCGTTCGTATTCAAACAATTAACTTTGCACGGTGCTTTGAAAGATAATTTTGCGAAGGTTTAAACATTGAAGGAAGAATTATTGTCGTACCCTCGTATTTTAGGAAATGTGTCTTAAATGCCTCTGATGTGTATTCTTCTTTTAATACAGGACTAAGTACAAGTCTGTAATCTTCATCAAATGTAATTAGGTGCTTGTCAAAGGCAGCATCGTATGTAGCACTAAGGCACAAACCATTTTCCGGATTCAATCTCGTATCTATACATTCAGCCCAAGGAACAATATGACTGGCTCGGAGTACTTCCGGAATATCTATTCCGGTTATACAACATTTTGCATCATATATTTCCAGAAGCATCGCCCTAAAAATATTCTGTCCGACCCTTCGTTTAGCTCGAATCTCCTTATCGGTTCCTTTATCATTGATATGAAATCTCTTTAATAAGTCAGAAGATAACTTCGATCCTTTTTGGGTAGAACTTCGCATTATATCAGTAGCATCTTCACAGCAAATAAGGTTTACAAACTCGCCTAATCTACGAATTGCTGCAGTACAAAACCTCTTTCTTGGATAACTGGTTTGAGTCGATTTACCCAGATCGAATATAGAGTTTTCTCCATGTCTGTATTTATCTTCTTCCTCAGCGATATAATCAATAATTCTTTCTATCAAATAAGGATCCTTAATCTCACTGAGGGACTTACCATTTAGATTGAAGATGTCTTTTTTCTGAAACAATTCATCAAGTATTTGTATTGCCTTCAGATAAGAGGACGCAGTGCCGCTATTTTTAATAGAATAAGTAGAATATATGTAGTCTTGGAACGTATGATGTTTATTGATGCTCATAATTCAATCTTTTATAAAGATAAATTCCCATAAGACGAAGCTGGATCTGAAGTACTTAATTCTCTGTGAAATTTATTGGAATACATACTTTCATTTTGGGGTGTATGCTTGTAGCTGGCACACCTTCATCAAACAATTGTGGCATAGTCTTCTGGGTATACAAGATGCTTTCATCTATGTACACTACCTGCATACCATTCTCATTTCCCTCAATCAGAAAGATCAGGAACTCTGCTGTACTCTTTTGTATTTCAAACGTCTTTGCCATACATTAGAAGGGAACAACCATTTCAACGATATCAGATAATGCTGTGTCTGTCGATTCGTTTTTAACGTTGACTTTTGTTGATTGATCCAAAATTTTCATTGCAATCTCTCGCGTCATTGCTCCACCGCCAGCGGCAGCTATGTTTATCGCCATTAAAAGCCTATAATATAAGATGCGCAGTTTGCGAGGTGTTAAAGTCCCGTTGTAATTAGTAATAAACTCATTAAGGATGTCTTCTATAATAGTATCGTTAATTTCTTTTTCTTCTTCAGAAGCAGATACGGGTATAATAGATGCATTTTTTCTATATGTACTATACGGAGTTTCAATTTCAATAGGTGACGATTTAGTTGCCTCTTTTCCGTGATTTATTATTGAACTTACAAACAGGCATTGTTGGGTAGTATCAAGCTCTGGCAGTTTGATTCCAAAAATAAATAATTTTTCCATGTGTTCCCTTGCCATAATTGTCAGTCCATCCGTTTCTGAAGAATAAATATCTTGGTTAAGATGGATATACCCCGACATAATCTTATTCTTGTCAAGGCTACAAAGCACAACAAGTCGTTTTCTGATTTCCTCATTTTCAAGAATTACGCGCAAAGAGTCTATAACATCTATCATTTTTATAGCATTACATCTATCAATGTCATCCACGTAAAGAATAATTCGTTTTTTCGTTGGGTCTGTAACCATTGATTTCAGTAACGATACAAGATGTTCCTCAACTTCATTTTGTATTCCAAGTTCTGAAGTGAATGATCTTCTCCCTGAGTACTTTTTTATTAGGCTTAATGCAGAGGTGGGATTATTGATAAAACCATAAATAAATACAGATACTCCCCCAATCCAAGCAATAGGAAGAGATAAGTCTTTAAACAAAGACAACACTCTCTCGCTCAGATTAGGTAACTTTGCTAATAAAACACTTAGGAGCCAAGCCAAAACAAATATGCTTGTTATTTTTAAGGAACCACGCCATTTATCTTTCAGCCATAATCTAAACTTAGTCCACCAAGAAGAATTCCTGTAGATGGTTTCGTAAAGATAAGCCCATATAGCTGGTGTCTCACGGTGCTTCCACGCATTAAACTCGATAAACTCAAACTTCGTATTATGTTTTCTGAAAAAGTAGTCTTTTATGCGTGAATAAAAATAAGTTTTACCACGTCCCCACGGGCCAAAAATTCCTATCATAGGGACAGCATCTACAGAACTATCAGCAATTTTCTCAATTTGCTTAGCATAACATTCTGCTAAAGAATCAACTCCAAAACAGGGCTTTGCATCTTTATCTACGACTTTGCGATAATTAGATTTCGCTCGGAAAAATTGATTCTCTGAAGACAAGTCTGGCTCGGGGGACGGTTTATAAGATGTATTATTCCCATCTTCAAGGTCAATGGTAACCCCCGTTCTTATTGCGTTGTCTGTGTCCTTCAATCCATCTAAAACTTGCTCCTGAGTCGTTAACAAATTTTCTTCTACAAAGTCAATGCCTGCAGGGGATAATTTTGAAATAAGTCCATCTCCCCCCATAAAAAACGACGCATTTACAAAACCTTGATCTTTGAGACTTTTGACAGCATCTGTAAGCTGTGAAGGAGAATCAAAAACAAGGTTATCTTTTGCCGCGAGTTCTTTTATCCCTATAGATACATGACCTTTTTCCTTGTAGCTTGCATACAAGGATCGAAGAATTGTGTGTTTAAGTTCTTTTTGAGTCATTGAAGTTTAAGCTAACTTAGTCCTGAATCATTTGTAGATAATTCAGCGGTTCAGATAAAACAGGAGCTCCATCAGGAGTATTCCCAGTCTCAAATATTTTCTTCCAGTAGCCCTGATCTTTTTTACCAGAGAAAACAGAAGATGCCAAGGCTCGATTTTTCCAAACAGGAAGTTGGGAAAGTGCATGGATGAAATTGCGTAAGTTCTTCCATAGTTGTTCTGGGAATTGTGTTTGAAAGAGGCTATTTTCATTTATCATTTGCCCATTGTTGAGGAAGAACATTTTTATGATGCTTATGAGGTATGGTGTCCATGCATATAGAACTTCCTCCTTGCTTATACGATAAGCAATCAAATGCTCATCAGTTATGTCAGAATCTCGTTGATCAATTATTCTGCTTTCGATTCTATTCAAGCCTATTTCTTGATTGAACTTACCTACATATAGCTCCTCTGTAATTATCGACAATAACTGACAGATCTGACTAATTTCTAACTCTCGCGGATTTCTACCATCTTCTGACTTATAATCCATAGGAGTCGAAAGAATACCTTTGGAATCAAGGAATTTTGCAAGGAATACTTTATCATAGGTACTATGTGATAATGGAAGTGATTTCCCTTTCCCTTCAAAGTCGATATAATCCTTCATCTTATTATCACGAGACGTTGTGATGGAGCTACGAATAGCGTCTAAGATGTAGGTTTTCATTTTGATACCCTTAAAATAGTCGCAGAGGGCTGTCTCTGAGAAATGAAAATCATCAGGCTGTAAGCTATGAGACTCTTGATATTCCTTGACCTTTTCATGGTATTGAGTATTGTTGAGTTGACGCATGACAGCCTTGTCAAATGCTATTTGTCTCAATTTGCTACCAGCATTAGCATTCGTTTCAGTCAAGACATTTACATCGGCATCAATGAATAGCCTTACAAGTATAGACTTTGCTCCAAGAAGAATTTGAGCGACAGCCTTATGTTGTCCATCAAAAACTTTAATCTTCCCATCGTCTATTCGAGCAAGTGTAAGATGCAACTGAGGGTTCTTTTTATAAAACTCTTTAACAAGAAGATTAATGCTACTATTTATACCTCTGGGGTTTATAAGCTCGTCATGGTAAAGGTATTCGAGGGGTACTTCAATAAATGCAGACTTCACTCCTGATTGATTATCCGTGAATATTTGTGCAGAAAGTACGGCATTTGAGCCCAACTTATCAAATGTATATACAATTCTATCATTCTCAATCTTGAATGAGAACTCATACTTTGAACCTTCTTCTGAACGAAGTAAATCTTTTAGGGATGCAGCTCTGTTTTCTTTCTTTTGAACAGCGTCTTGAATAACCTTTAAACGATGAAGTGCGCGTGCTACACAAAGATGAGCATCTTGCTTGGATTTATTGCAAGATTCGTGTGTTAGAGCAAAGTTGCTTTCGTTGTCTTTGCCACCTGTATTGAGTGGAACGATATGATCGATATTGGCAGTATGGATAGATATGTCAATAGGTTGTTGGCATATAAAACAACAACCATTTTGCATCTTATGGAGTTTTAGCGTGAGTTGCTTATATTCATCACCACTAAGTTTGCGTAAATATTGAGAAGCCATATTATTTTCTGTTTAAATATCCTCTAAGTCACTCTGAATCTTCGCCTCTACATTCTGAGAATCTCGATATCGAATCATTACCATACCTTCATAAATACCGGAGGATTTCTCTATCGAAAGTTGAATGTCACCACCCGGGACATTCCATGCGCTGCCATAGACTACTGTGCCTTGATGAACTTCTGCCATAAGAGCAGTATTTGAGTCTGAACGTGATGGATTGTTCTCTTTTGAGATTGCAGGGTCTCCATATTTTCGAGTATAAAGGTCTTTGTAATAATCATAGGTTGAGACAAGGTTATTCCATTCACCGCTTGGATCAAAAAGTACGACAACCGAAAACACATTTTTGCCATCGTCCGATGCCCCAACTCCTATAGTCGCTTGTCTACCGGTAAAATCTCCAGTAAAAAGTGTAATGTTTTTATCTTTACCCATTTGGGTAAATCCCTTGGATTTTAACTTCTGACAGAATGTAGTCACGCTACCTTCAATAGGTATGCCCTTGAAGGTTAGATGGTCTTGTGCATTTACGTAAAAAGTTACGCAAAATAGCAGTGAAAGCAGAATATGTTTCATATATAGATTTCTTTGATTCCTAAAAGAGACACATCATATGTGTCAAGAACGAATATGCAAAGTTACTAAATTTTTGCGAGATTTTGGGTGCCAAAGTGAAGAAAGTTGGTCATTCCCAGCGGTTTTATCGGAAATTTTTACTAACTTTGCATATTAAAAACCTCAATTATCAACATTAAGGATGCCTATACAGAGTGAGGCTGCATTGGAAGAAGGTCTGATTGCCGCTCTTCAAAAGATGAGCTATGAATATGTTCAGATAAAAGAAGAGACCAATTTGAAAGAAAATTTCAAGAAGCAGCTTGAGATACATAATAAGAAAGCTCTCGCTGAAATCGGGCGTGAGCACCTTACAGACAGTGAATTTGACAAAGTTCTGATTCACCTTGAAGGTGGCACCCGTTTTGAAAAGGCGAAGAAGTTGCGCGAAAAATTTGTTCCATTTGAGTTAGATGATGGGCAACGTATTTGGTTGAATTTTCTAAACACGCAGCAGTGGTGTCAAAACGAGTTTCAGGTATCTAACCAAATTACTTTTGAAGGACGCAAGAAATCTCGATTTGATGTAACCATTCTAATCAATGGACTACCATTAGTTCAGATTGAGTTGAAACGTAGGGGTGTAGAACTGAAACAGGCATATAATCAGATTCAGCGTTACCACAAGACCTCGTTTCATGGCTTATTCGACTACATTCAGATTTTCATAATATCCAATGGTGTAAATACGCGCTACTTTGCCAATAATCCCAATCAGGGATTTAAGTTTACGTTTAATTGGACTGACAAATCCAACAATCCATTCAACGAACTGAGCCTGTTTGCCGCAGATTTTCTTGACAAATGCACTCTTGGCAAGATGATCAGTAAATACGTCGTAATGCACGAAGGTGATAAATCGCTAATGGTGCTTCGACCATATCAATATTATGCAGTTGAGGAGATTATTGATAAAGTTCAGAACACCAATAGTAATGGTTATATTTGGCATACGACCGGTGCAGGTAAGACCTTGACTTCATTCAAGGCTGCTCAACTTGTTTCTGAACTTGACGGTATTGATAAGGTTATGTTTGTCGTTGACCGTCATGACCTCGATACTCAGACCCAATCAGAATATGATGCCTTTGAGCCGGGTGCTGTTGACAGCACGTCCGACACCAGTGAACTGGCTCATAGACTTCAGAGTGATTCGAAGATTATTATTACCACTATACAGAAACTCAACGCTGCTGTCACACGCCCTTGGTACAGCAATAAACTTCAGGAGATTAAGGACAGCCGCATTGTGATGATTTTCGACGAATGTCATCGCTCGCATTTTGGTGACAGCCATAGGAATATCACAAAATTCTTCAACAATCTTCAGATATTCGGCTTTACTGGCACTCCAATATTCAAGGAAAACTCCGTCGATGGACACACCACCAAGGATATATTCGATAGATGTCTGCATAAATATCTTATCAAGGACGCTATTGCGGATGAAAATGTGCTTGGTTTCCTTGTAGAATATTATCACGGCAACACCGATGTGAACAATGGCAATCAAAGCCGTATGCGCGAGATTGCACAATTCATCCTCAACAACTATAACAAATCTACCTATGACGGTGAATTTGATGCTCTGTTTGCTGTGCAATCAGTTCCAATGCTGGTTCAATACTACAAGATTTTCAAAGAATTAAATCCTAAAATTCGCATCGGGGCAATCTTCACTTATGCGTCTAACGACAGTCAAGACGATGATACCACCGGAATGTCAAGTGGCTCATTCGTTAGTGAACGTGTAGCTGGAGCTGACGATATGGAGGATATTATCAAAGACTACAATAAGATGTACGGCACGTCATTTTCATTGCAGAACTTTCGTGCATATTACGATGATGTAAACCTCCGATTGAAAAAGAAAAAGCCTGACATGCTTTCACTTGATCTTTGTCTTGTCGTAGGTATGTTCTTGACCGGCTTTGATTCAAAGAAACTCAATACCCTGTATATCGACAAAAATCTTGACTATCATGGATTGCTACAGGCATTTAGTCGTACCAACCGGGTTCTCAATGAGAGAAAGAGGTTTGGTAAGATTATTTGCTTCCGCGATTTGAAGTCAAATGTTGATGCTTCTATCAAGCTGTTTAGTAATGGTGGTGATGAAACGGGTATCTTGAATAAGCCTTTCGAGGATATAAAACAAGAATATGTTGATTTAACTAAAGAATTCATCAAGCATTATCCAGACTCTCGTGTAGTAGATTATCTTCAGAACGAGGACGACAAGCGTAAGTTCATCTTGGAATTCCGTGACATAATCCGTAAGCATGCTGAGATACAGATTTACGAGGATTTCAATGAAGAAGATCCGGATTTCCCAATGGACGAGCAGCTCTACATGGACTTCCGTAGCAAGTATCTTGATATTCATGATACTTTCGTTGACTCAAAGACGGTAAAAGATAGCACACCTACTGATAATACCACGGAAACGGAAGCCTCACTCGACGATATTGATTTCTGTCTCGAACTTCTCCACAGTGATATTATCAATGTTGCCTACATTCTCAGTCTTATTGCCGAACTTGATCCTAATGCTGAGGATTATCCTGAAAAACGTCAGGAAATTCTCGATACTATGATTAAGGATGCCGAGTTGCGCAGCAAGACCCAACTTATTGACGGCTTCATTCTTCAGACAGTGGATAATGATAAGGAAGGATTCATGCGCGATAAGAAGGCTGATGGCAGCATCGACCTCGAAGAGCGTCTCAACCAATATATCCGACAAGAGAAAGGTCGTGCCATTGAGCGTATTGCCGAAGAGGAAGAAATTCCCATCGAGGTAATCAACAAATATGTGGCTGAATACGATTATGTACAAAAAGAACAGACCGAGATTATACAAGACGCGCTGAAAGACAAGAAACTTGGACTTGTGGCTCGTCGTCGTACTCTCAACCGCATCGTTGACCGCCTGCGTAATCTAATTAGAACATTCAGCTGGGACTGATTAAAATAAAAGCCGAATATTATGAGCGAAGAACTCCAACAAAAACTGCGTACCCAGCTTTGGGCTGTGGCTAATAACCTTCGTGGCAATATGTCTGCCAACGAATTCATGTACTTTTCTCTTGGATTCATCTTTTACAAGTATCTTTCTGAAAAGATTGAGAAGTATGCCGACCAAGCACTTGAAAATGATGAAATAACTTTTAAGCAGCTTTGGGAAAGTCAGGAGGAAGATGCCGTTGAACTTCAGGAGGAGGTTAAGAAGCAATGTCTTGAAAATATCGGTTATTTCGTTGAACCTCAATACTTGTTCACTTCAATCATAGACCGTATCAACCGCAAGGAGAATATACTTCCGCAACTGGAGCGTTCTCTGAAACGAATTGAAGATAGTACTCTCGGTCAGGAGAGTGAGGAAGATTTCGGCGGACTCTTCTCCGATATTGATTTAGCATCGCCTAAGCTGGGTAAGACTGCCGATGATAAGAACAATCTTATCAGTAGTGTCCTCACAGCCCTCAACGGGATTGACTTCGGTGCAGATGAAGCAACGCAGATTGACATACTCGGTGACGCATACGAGTATATGATTTCACAGTTTGCAGCCGGCGCAGGAAAGAAAGCCGGAGAGTTCTACACCCCGCAGGAGGTGAGTCGTATCCTTGCAGAGATTGTTACACTTGGACATAATCGTTTGCGTAATGTTTATGATCCCACTTGTGGTTCAGGCTCTTTGCTGATTCGTGCGGCTAATATTGGTAAGGCAGTAGAAATTTTCGGTCAGGAGAAGAATCCTACCACCTACAATCTTGCCCGTATGAATATGCTCCTTCATGGTATTAAGTTCAGCAATTTCAAGATTGAGAATGGGGATACTCTTGAAGCGGATGCTTTCGGAGATAAACAGTTTGACGCAGTTGTGGCAAATCCTCCGTTCTCAGCTGAATGGAGTGCTGCCGATAAATTCAACAATGATGACCGATTCAGCAAAGCCGGACGTTTGGCTCCCCGCAAAACAGCCGACTATGCTTTTATCCTTCACATGATTTATCACCTCAATGATGGCGGAACAATGGCGTGTGTTGCACCTCATGGTGTACTGTTCCGTGGTAATGCCGAAGGTGCAATTCGTCGTTTCCTCATTGAGAATAAGAATTATATTGATGCGGTTATTGGACTTCCGGCAAACATCTTCTACGGTACTTCGATTCCAACCTGCATAATCGTGATGAAGAAATGCCGTAAGGAGGATGACAATATTCTTTTCATTGATGCCAGCAAGGAGTTTGAGAAAGTCAAAACACAAAACAAACTCCGGGAAGAACACATCCGCAAGATTGTCGAAACCTACCGTGACCGCAAGGAAATCGAGAAATATAGCCATTGCGCTACTCTCCAAGAGATTGCCGATAATGACTATAATCTCAATATCCCTCGCTATGTTGACACATTCGAGGAAGAAGAGCCTATCGACATCAAAGCTGTAATGGCTGAAATCAAAGAACTCGAAGCGAAGCGAGCAGACCTTGATAAAGAAATCGAAGGTTACCTCCGTGAACTAGGAATCGTTGAATAATCTCTACAAGACTATCCTCATGGCACAAGATAAAAACCAAAAGACCCTTAATGTTCCACCTTTGCGCTTCCCCGGCTTCACCGACGAGTGGAAGAAGACCACCCTCGGAGAAATTGGCGAGACTATGATTGGATTAACTTATTCTCCAAAAGATGTTGTTGAGAATGGGGGTACTATAGTATTCCGTTCATCTAACATCCAAAATGGGATGATTGACTATTCCGATTTAGTTAGGGTAACTAAGCCGATAAAAGAGCGTATTATTACAAAAGAGAAAGACATCCTAATATGTGCACGTAATGGGAGTCAAAGATTGATTGGGAAGAATACACTTCTTAGAGAATCTGACGCAGGTAATACATTCGGAGCGTTCATGATGGTTTATAGAAGTGATGATAATGATATTATTCATCCTTTACTTAGTACAAAACAATATGTCAGTCAAGTAGCAGAAAATTTAGGTGCACGAATAAATCAGATAACAACATCTGATTTGAACTCTTTTGAATTTTTCTTACCCCAAGAGTCGGAAGAAAAGAGAAAAATAGGTGAATTGTTCGCCTTAATTAACGAGCGTATTGCAACTCAAAACAAAATAATTGAGGATTTGAAGAAGCTAAAGTCCGCATTGTAGATAATCTTATGACTCCTCAAAAGGAATGGGAATCTACTAAGATTGTCAATGTCCTATCAATAGGCTCAGGTAGAGACTATAAACATCTTAGAGATGGGAATATTCCCGTTTATGGCACTGGCGGATATATGCTTTCTGTAGATAGCTATTTGTATGACGGCGAAAGTGTATGCATAGGTAGAAAAGGTACTATCAACAAGCCAATATTCTTAAAAGGGAAGTTCTGGACTGTTGATACCTTATTCTACACGCATACATTTCGTTCTATCACACCTCGTTTTTGCTATTACCTTTTCACTACGATTGATTGGTTAAAATACAATGAGGCATCAGGGGTGCCAAGTCTATCTAAAGTAACAATAGAAAATATATCCATATCTATTCCAGATTTAGTTACACAGAAACAGATATGTGCTGTTTTGGATAGCATGACTGATAAATTAGATATAGAACAAAAGTTATTGGACGCTTATCATGCTCAGAAGCAATATCTGCTTCAGCAGATATTCATATAAACATCCGCTGGAGCAGATATAATTTTTGACTTTCAAGTAGAAATAAATATTGTTTTTCTTGCTTCACAAATGACTCTATTTTATTTAGCCGTTTTGCGATTTCAATCTGTTCATCTGCATTATGGATGAATAATGGCATTGAGAAGAAAATGCCATCTTTGATGCTTACTCTATCATGCCTAACGCCGGTATCCCCATTTTGATACACATATTTATACCATGAATCACTTTTAAAATACCAGCCGAGATATTCTACATCAAGACCATAACACCTAAAACACAAATATAGCGGGGAGATTACCCCAGCAGTTTCTCCATTGTACCTGTTTATTGGTCCATAGGGTGCTGTAACCGACTTGCGAGGGTTATAAACGAAGTCATTCTTTGATATTACAAAATAGTTTGAAGTATTGTTTTCATTGGCAATCTCATGATCAAATACTTCGCTTTGAGGAATAATACCATAATTGGCAGAATTACTCAATACGTTAAAAATTTGATTGTCGGAATTCCTTCGTGTAATTTTTACTGATACATCAGAAAGAAGAACTCTCTTTCGATGCAAATATTTTTTGTTACCAAAAGTGTAATCTATAATTGCGGACATTAGCTTCTTTTAGTCCCTAATCCATCGAATAATAGAGACAAAATGAGCAATGGCTTCAGAGGATTTTTATTTTGCCGTAAAAAAATTACGGAATATCAAAATATTTTTGTAATTTTGGAATATAATCCTTCCCCCTTTATAATAAGGACTTTGGGAAGATTACCCGATTTTGAGGTAACGAATTGCCAACCGTTCTTGTTGCTGTATTCTGCTTCGATATGCTTTCTTGGCATCTCGTATATGCCACAAAGGTAATACTTTTCTTTCAATAATACATTAAATCCTCAACATGATTTCCTTAACTCCTCTGGTTATATCCAAAATCGTTTATCGGTCAGTTTCATGGTTATGCTGTTTTTCGTATGTTTCTTGTGCTATTGCAATAATTGATAGCGCAATGTAAGTACGCCAATTCCAAAATCGCTTATCGGTCTGTTTCATTATAGGGCACTTCTTCATACAGTATGGAACGGGTACTTCCCCAAAACAGCGGATTGGATATGTCAAAACCCAATCGCTCGCAATAAGAAACAAGTATCTCTTTGTTCATCCTCATTTTTATCATTCGCATCTTGTAATGGCTTTCGTCTTCAAACCATTGAATTTCTGCATCTTCATAAAACACCCATCGGTGGTCTTGCATGGCATATACGGTTCGTATTTGTCTCCCACTGTTTATATAATAAAAGCCATTCATCGCATAGTTCAAAACGTTCGGAGCTGTCATACGAAACAGATAGACACCACATTGTAACTTTATAGATAAGACATTGGCAAGCGTGAGCCAACCATCGGCATAATTGGAGAACATTACGCATATCCCGTCATTCGTTTTCGGCTTAAAGAAATATGATTTAGCGAGATGCACCCCTCCGGATGACGGTTCGTTTTCATACAAGTCGAAATCAAACGGTCGAAGCGTCAATTTATACTTTCCGTTTTCCACGCCACGACCGTTTTCAATCGCACGGACAATATCATCGAACGAGCTTTGAAAACAAGCGAATGTAAAATATGAAAAACGGTCTGTCATATTATTCTATCTGTTTGTTCGATTGACAGACCTGTAAAATCGGATTTTAACAATGCTTCTGCTAATCTTTCAGATAAACCTTAATTCCGCAACACTATTACAAATATAACTTTTTAAGTACCTGAGCAACAAAAAGTTGCTCAGGATTTTGCCATGTCAGATTTTTCACCTATCTTAGTGTTGCAAATCAAAATATGTATCAAACCCGACAGACATGGTAAAGGTAGCAATAAAATCTGAGAAACTCTCTCCTTTTGGAGGAATTTTTTCAATAATGGAGCTATTTGACTCCAATCTCTCATCTGTAATCGACTCAACTCTCGGTATGAGATGCAGGCTGTATGGTTATCAATACAGCGAAATCATCCGTTCGCTTATGAGCGTTTATTTCTGTGGCGGCTCATGCATAGAGGATGTCACCACTCATCTGATGTACCACCTCTCGCTTCATCCGACATTTCGCACATGCAGTGCCGACACGATTCTCAGAGCCATAAAGGAACTGACCCAGGATAACATTTCCTACACATCCGACACTGGCAAGACCTACGACTTCAACACGGCAGACATGCTGAATACACTGCTCCTCAATTGCCTATTGTCCACAGGGCAGCTGAAAGAGGGCGAGGGGTATGACGTTGACTTCGACCACCAGTTCATAGAGGCTGAGAAGTTTGATGCGAAACCCACATACAAGAAGTTTCTCGGGTACCGTCCAGGTGTGGCTGTCATTGGCGACATGATTGTCGGCATAGAGAACAGCGACGGCAACACTAACGTTCGTTTCCACCAGAAGGACACGTTGAGGAGATTCTTTGAGAGGATTGAACAGAAAGGATTGACAGTCAATCGTTTCAGGGCAGATTGCGGATCCTGCTCAGAGGAAATTGTGGAAGAGGTCGGAAAGCATTGCATGACTTTCTATATCCGCGCCAACCGCTGCGGTTCGCTCTACGATGACATCTTTGCACTCAGAGGGTGGAAGAGAGAGGAACTGGGCGGCATTGAGTTTGAACTGAACTCCATTCTTGTTGAGAAATGGAAAGGGAGGGCATACCGTCTTGTAATCCAAAGGCAGAAGCGAATTGACGGTGAGATTGACCTGTGGGAAGGCGAATACACCTACCGCTGCATCCTTACAAATGACTACGAGTCTTCCGAGAAAGAGATTGTCAAATTCTATAACCTCCGTGGAGGGAAGGAACGCATCTTCGATGAAATGAATAACGGATTCGGCTGGAACAGGCTTCCAAAATCCTTCATGGGAGAAAACACGGTGTTTCTTCTGCTTACGGCACTCATACGCAACTTCTATAAATTCATCATGGCGAGGCTTGACGTGAAGAGGTTCGGACTCAAAGCAACAAGCCGCATCAAGGCGTTTGTCTTCAAGTTCATCTCTGTGCCAGCCAAATGGGGCAGGACATCAAGGCAGTATGTGCTGAATATCTATTCATGCAACAACGCTTATGCTGATGTGTTCCAGAATGACTTTGGATAACACCGACAACTTATGGTCGTGACTTTGCGTATTGCCTCAAGTCGCATGGTGGGGTAAGGGGCGTTTATATGTCTTTATGGTGACATTCGATGCACTGTGCCCCCTTTTTACTAACGATGCAGATTATTTTCGCTTCTGTATCATATAGGCGCGTAGTTGCGGATTTGAGGTATTCAAAAGTTTCAAGCAGTTTTATAGCTTTCTTTTCGCCCTTTATTTGCTTACCCTTGACATCAAAACTACGCACTCCACGTGGCTCGAGTTGATGGAATTGATGTCTTTGGCTAATTTTAGAGCCCGACGTATGCGGAAACATATCTATCAATTTTTTACTGTTTTTTGAGAAAACGAGGTATGAGGGAACATATCGAAGTAATAATCACCAATAATACGCATTAAAAACTAATCACTGTTGTATTTAAACTATTCGAAAAGGATTTAAATATTAAGGGAAGACTCTATAGATCTTTTCAAATAATTAACGAGTTCAATTATCTCAGTCTCCATTCCTTCCCACTTGTCATCATAATCTCCCAAATAAGCCTTTTTTGCTTTTTCAAGTAAAGTAGCATGCTCTTTGGCTAATTTAGGTATCGCCCATTCAGCAGCCTGATCTTTTGAGCAAATTCTACCGGAAGAGGATGTCAGCCACATTCTGGCTAAAGTTAAAATCACATTGTGTTCGTCACCTTCAATGCTAGCTATCAACCCGGGTAAGGATTCTTTAATCGCCCTTCGAATATCTGTCATTGGTACAGGCTCAATCACTTCTGTTGCCTCTGGTCCGAAAAGGTTAATACTATTTTCTCTTAATTGAGATAAAAGAATTGCTAAATCGGGATCATAAGTTGGCTCAGGAATTGCTCCCTTATCAAACTGCTCCCTTAGCCACTCACCATACATAAATTCATGTTTAGGAGGAAATTTCCAAGGGACAACATCCTTTTGATTTATGACCGTAACTTCAAGTGGTCTAATAGCATTTATGTTTCTATATAAGGCAAAGAGGATAATTTTTCTGTCACTGATTGAATAATATTGTCTATCATACGAACACGCCCTTTATTTTATTTTGCATCTAATTTTCTAATCTCAGTTATCATTGGGCAAACTATTGCAATGCAAATAATTAAAATACCTGATAGTAAAAACCAATGATTTACATCGATTCTATCAGCAAAGAATCCAGAAAGAATTAACCCAATTGGCATAACAAGAGACATGATACTTCCAGTTAAAGAAAATACACGTCCTAAATATTCAGGCTTAATTTTCTCCTGAAAAAGAGCTGTTTGCACACCGCTGTAAAACGGAACCGAAAGCCCCATTATTGCACAGCAGACTACAAATATGAAAAATCCACTTTGAGGAAGTAATCCTGAAATGGTTAAGCTTATCCCCATCATAAAAATTGATGCCGTTATTAATAAGATTCGCTTTTGGTAATTCCCAAATAACCCTAATAATAGACCCCCTATCAACATACCAGAGGCATAAGCAATCTCCGTAATAGAAATATGCATCGGTGTACCATTAAAATATTCCATAGTGATTAAAGGATATAATGCATTTATGGGCATATAAACAAACATATATAATGTTCCAACGAGTAATAAAGCAAATAATCCTTTATTTTGCCGTAGTACAGCCATTCCTTCTTTCATTTCTCTTATGAAATTTGGTTTCAAACTTTGCACTTGATCACCTAGCTTAGGAATACGTACAATTGCTACCGTAATAGATGCAATCACAGCACCCAATACATCGATGGCAATAATAGCATTTAGTTCCCAAACGGAGTATAAAAGTGCTGCAACCGCCGGACTAACAATATAGCTTATAGACTGCAAAGACTGACTATAGCCTGCACATTTCGTAAGCTGTTCTTCTGGTACTAAAAGTGGAGTAACCGCATTGAGAGCCGGGGTATGAAAAGCTGTTCCAATGCTACGGATGAACAATACTACCATAACCATCCAGATAGGTAACTCCATATACAATGCAACAATAGCTAGCACGGCCCCAGCTGCTGCGATAATTAAATCAGCACCAATCATTATCTTCTTCCTATCATGACGATCCACTAATACACCAATGGCTGGTCCAAAGACCGCATAGGGTAAAAAACCTACAAGTGAAGCCATAGACAAGACCATCGCAGATCCTGTTTTTTCTGTAAGGTAAAAAATAATCGCCATTTGCAGGATGGCACTAGTGATTAA
>Ga0137298_10792_pt1 | contig 21860 bp, 14 predicted proteins | sample RamsorincwithD2O_2_FD_97182 | JGI IMG/M metagenome (GOLD analysis project Ga0137298, IMG submission 97182) | Mouse cecal microbial communities from Vienna, Austria - Glucosamine amended with D2O | ecosystem: Host-associated > Mammals > Digestive system > Large intestine > Cecum | place: Austria...
ACAATTACAAATATATGATATTTTTGTGAACAAATTGCTTTTGAACATTGGAAAATATATACTATAACTATCGGAAAATATGAAGGAGGAGGCAAAAGATGAAGACAAGAAATACAAAGAAAACAAGTACTGTTATTTTAACCCTAATCATTACAGTAGTACTTGTTACGGCGATTATCATTACCATAATGATGTTAATGAAAAAGTCAAAACAAGAACAAATTGGTAATAACGGAGGAATAACAGAACAAGTTGCAAGTACAAGTAATTTTCACGAAAATGGATGGGATGCTAGTATTGTGGCAGAAATAAAAGATGGAGTACCAGTACCAACCGGTTTCAAATATATATCTGGAGATAAGAAAACTGGACTTGTTGTGCAAAATGCGGAAACTGGAAAGATGTATGTATGGATTCCTTATTCAAAAAATACAGCAAATGAGGAAAACAAACAAACGCTCATCAATGAATATTTTAAGGGGAAAGAAAATGCTTATATCAACCCAGATAAACTAGCAGAAATCCAAAAATATGGCGGATTTTATGCAGGGATTGATTATCTAACTCCAGAACCACCAGAAGAAGATGGATTAAAAGCAGTAAATGGAACAAGACATTATTCAATTGGTTTAATGGACCAAAATGAGTATGACCAGGCAGGAACACAAGCAGCACAAGCAAATGCAAATGAAAAAGCAGTAAATGGTTCGGTCATGAGCAAAGAAGAACTTAGCATGATAATAGACTTTAACCAAGCAAACGAAGACTCAAACAAAACAAAAATATCTACAGCACTTATTTCAAATCCAGTAACGGAAGAAGATTTAAGAAATATAAACGAAGCATCTAATTATGACGCAATAGGACAACAACTGATAGGAAAAACGGTATATGCAGGACTAGATACAATGGGATATCCAACAGCAAATCCACCACCATTAGTAAGACCACCAATGGGGTCGCCATATGCTATGACAAAATTAGAACAAGGTGCACCAGTGTTGATTTTGGAAGTGCTAAGAATGCCAACATTTAAGATGTATTTCCGTGTTCGCTATTATACAGGAGAAGAATATTTTGTTTATGCAGATGAGTTGTCAATCGTACAACTAAAGCCAACAGGTGTAACAGAATATTTCTTTGGCGGGATAACAAAATATGCAACAACTGCAACAAAACTATATTCAGAACCGCAAAAAATAGCAGGGAAAGAAGTTACAAATGTACAAGATGGAGCAAGAGTTGTTATTTATAAAGGAACTGTGATTACAAATAACCTTTGGTATTATGCTAAAGTGGGAAATAAATTTGGATATATTCCTTCATGGGAAGTTGGAGAGAAAAAAGTTTGGTCAGATATAACAGGAAATCAAACTAGATATGTTGTTTCGAAAACGAAACTTTACACAAGTATACAACAAATAGCGTATACTGCAGAACTGGAAGTTGGAACAGAAGTTACAGCAACCAAAAAAGCAACGATTGATGGAAATACATGGGCATATGTAAAAGTTGGAGAAAAAGAAGGTTTTGTATTAGCAAATTGCTTAGGAACAGCAAAACCAGAGGTAGGAGAGCCAGAAACTCCAACACCGAGCCAACCAACGAATACGACACCACCAACGCAAACTCCACCATCACAACCAACAAATACCACCAAACCTACCAATACAACTCCACCAACGAATACGACACCACCAGCAACAACAGAACCAGAGGAGCCAGTCAGTATTCCAGCCTACACAGGAGAAGTAATTACCGTAAAACCAGGAGATACCAAAAAAGAAGAAACAGAAGTACCAGACAAGTGGAAAAGCACCGTAGCAACGATTGTTAACGGAGTGCCAGTACCGAAAGGATTTGAAATAGCAACTTACTATGGAATAAATGAAAACACAGGATTTGTAATTCGTCAAATTTCAAGTAAAGAAAGTGAAAACTTCCACAGATTATGCTATGTATGGGTACCAGTGAATAAAAATGGAAGCACCATTGAGTCTTTAGAAGACGCAAAACGAGCATTAAATGAAGTTTATACCAGAGCAGGATTAAACACGAAAACGAGTGAAAGTGCAACTGAAAGTTTGCCAAATGAATTAGTAAAGAGTGTAAAAGAATATGGCGGATTTTACATTGCGATAGGAGAACTTGGATATGACAACAATGGCAAGTTCTATAACCGTCCTAGAGGAATGAAAGAGTCCGATACTAATACCGGTTGGTATGGCGTAGACTACGGAAACTATTTCCGTTATGTACCAGAAAGTTACTGGAACCAAACTTCACCAGTTAACTATGTAGCAGCTGCAGCAACCTATGATAATATTATGAAAGACTGTACTTTGGATAAAATCAATAAAGTATGTGAAATGCTTTCAACCGAAAGTGTAACAAGCCACTTAACCTATGGAGCAGAGTGGGATGCAGCAATGCTATGGATACTAAAACAAGATAGTAATACGCCAGAAGATTTAGTATCACTTCTTCTAAAAGATAGTTCAAGTATTGGAAAATACAAAGGCACTATGTTTAATGCAAAAATGCTAAATTGTACTTGGGGATTTGCCGGAAACTTATCCGAAGTAACCCAAGAAAAAGTAGATGGCAAAATTGTCGTAAGAGGTGGAAGTTATGCAACATTGGGTTCTGAGCAACCAATCGCAAGTAGAACAGCAATCGAAGAAAGTGAAGTCCGCACAGGAAATCAATATGGCTTCCGTAACTGTATCTACATTAACCTAACCGAGGGAGCATTAGAGCCAGAGTCTGAATTACAAGCACTCATTGACTCCGGAAAAGCAACAACAGACCGAATTACTACAGTAGCAGATAAAGATGGAAAGAAAATCGCAATTCCACAAGGATTCAAAGTAACTAAAGATGCGTATGCTATCAAAGATGGAGTTGTCATTGAAAATGCACAAGGCGACCAATTTGTATGGATACCAGTTGTAGACTTTAACGAAATGTACAATGCAAATGAACAATCTGGAAAATTATATAACATCACGAAAAATGGAAGTAACTTGAAAGTTATTACTAGTATCAATGATAAATATTTCGAGCCAGGAATTGTAACAGGTGGAACTGGAAGAGATGTTGACGCAAAAGCAGAAAATTTGAAAATTGTAGAACTAGATAGTGCAAGCAAATTAGAAAGACAAATTAGAAATGAGTTCAATGCAATGATTAATAGTGTAAAAACACATGGTGGTTTTTATATCGCAAGATATGAAACAGGAAACATTGACCAAGAATATCCATCGGTAAAAGCAGGAGCACAAAACAGAAATAATTTGAATTGGTATGAAGCGTATATGAAAAATCAAAAAATTCCAACTGGAAACTATGGAATTTCAGGAACAATTTATGGTTGTCAGTGGGATATGGCACTAAGATGGTTACAATCTTGTGATAGAACTAATCAAAAGGTAAATCATATTGAGGACCTTGCAAATGGAACAGCAGAATGGACGATGGAGGCATTTGCAAATGATGCAAGAATTGTTCGAGATGTTACGAGAGAAGAAAGCACAGTTGTACAAGCAGGAACTAGAATGGACTATAGTCCAACAGATAAAAAAGCAGAAATTGGAACAAGAGCAATGATGTATATTCGATAAGAGAAAAAATATTTGAGATAGAAAATGAAGAGCTATGGTAACATGGCTCTTTTGCTTTGTTACAAAAATGTTACAGTTATATGAAATTTCACATACAAAAATGCGAAATGCTTTTTTCAATGGTATACTTATGCTAAGGGGAAAAAGATGAAGAGGTTTAAGAGAAGTAAACATCCAAAACTAAAAAGACGCTTGCCACTTGTATTGATAGGATTATTGATACTTTTTTTAGGTATCTTCTTTTTTGTGAAAGTAAATGCAAGAAGTAATTTTGTTGTTGTTTCTGGAATTGCCTGGGAAGACCTAAACGAAAGTGGAGTACGAGATAATAACGAGCCATTATTAAAAGATATTGATGTCTATTTATGCGATACCAATGGAAACATTATGCAAAATACAACAACAGGAGAAGAAGCAAGAACTAGAACCGACGATAATGGTTATTACCAATTTGATGCAAATTTAGGCTCAAGAGATAAATATACAGTTAAATTTGCGTATAATGGATTAGAATATAAATTTATGGAAATTGTTAAACAAAATCTTAATTATGATATCAATAGTTTCCTTAATAAAGTAAATGTAGTTTGGAATTTTCCAAAAACAAGTGAAGGAAGAGAACGCATTTATCAAGCAAGATTAAATCAGTTTAATATCAATAACAAAAATGAAATTATTCTACAATATGATAGTAATACCTTATACAAAGAAAATCGCTCGCTAGAAGATGGCGATATCATTAGCGTAGATATGAATGAAGTAGGAAGCCTTAATTCAGTGAATCAAAAAACAATCTTCTTCGTCTATTTTGATGCTGCTACCACACCACCAGCAAAAGATGCGTTACGAAATAAACTAAGACAAATTCAAAACAGTATTGATGATAATGAATATAAAATTATTCTATGTTTTGCAGGGGATTTCCCAGACGAAGCTTTCAAAAATGACGTTAACGGAACGCAATCAAGCCGTATAAAAGTGGTTGAAAATGAACGAGAATTTGAACGAGCACTTGTAGAGTATTTGGCAGGACGAGCAAGAGAAGAGGCAGAAAATCCATTTGGACAAGAGGACCGAGAAAAAAGGAATTGGCTTACCAATATTTATCCATCTTTAACAGCAAGCGAAAGACAAAACTATCGCCAAAACGGTGGTACAAACATATCTGCGCTTAGTTTCCCTCTTGATGCAGATGGAAAATTGGTATACATTAGCATTGGACTAAAACGAGAGCCACACAATGAAGAAAATCGAAACGAAAATGATGTACCAGCAGGCGACACAGGAGATAAATTAGTAAGGGGTTCTGTTTTATGGGACGATGGTAGCCGAGTAACTAATAGTCCAATTAAGGTAGAACTATTTCAGCAAATTCAAACACAAGAAGAATATGAACAAAGAATTGCAGCAGGAGCATATGGCGAAATCAACAACAATTCGTCAGAGGGATATTATGGCAAAGTGTTAATTGGAAATCCAAATGAAGCAAAAGTTGTAAAAGACGATGGAACTTATGCGATAGCTTACCCAGGAATGGGAAGATATATGGTACGCTTTACCTATGGGCATAACGGAGCAACACAAGGACAGGACATCAATGGAGAAAAATGTATGGTGCCAGAAGGTGCAGTTGCCGTAACACGAAACCAAGATAGCGGACAAAATAACGCAAGTGAGAACTTAGCAAGAAGAAATTCGATCAATGATTTCTTTGAAAGCGACGAAGACGGAGATGGATACCGTGGTGTTAATAACTATAAAACAAGGCTTAGTCAACGACAATTAGATATGAATGAACTCATTCAAAAGACACAAATGGTAGCAACGACGGACTGGTTTGATATCTACTGGTACATAGACGACGATGGAATTGACCCAGACGAAAGCGAAGCACCACCAACAATGTATGCAAACTTAATGCTAAAGAGAAGAGAGCAAGTAGATTTCAAAGTAAGTCATGAAATAGAGGCATTAAAACTAACTTTAGCAGATGGTAGAACCGAAAAAGAGATGGTAAAAGGAAGAAACCGAAACTTGCAATTAAATCCAGTGTATTTGCAACTAGATGATGAAATTTTGCACGGAGCAACTTTGAAAGTACAATATCTCATTACCATAAAGAACACAGGAGAATTGCCAATTACATCTATGCGTATTATGGATTATTTAGACCACGCTTATGGTAATCTACATTACACACCGGGCGACCTCATGATAACGGAAAACAAAAAGAACCAAGATTATGGCTGGAACTTACTACCAGAGTTTCAAATTGAAGAAGGTTCCAACGACCATAATTTCCAAAACCCAATGACAAAAGATAAAATCTATTTAGAATATCTAAGAAACGATACATTAAATCCAGGAGAAGAATTTGTACTACGTTTGGTAGGTTCTGTTGCTATAACCAAAAGAGACCAAGATTACAACTATGCTAATACGGTAGAAGTAGTAAGCTACACCAATCCAAAAGGAAGAGTACACGAAAATTCAGCACAGAGAGGTTCTATCTTTACCGTAGGAAACATACAGCCAAATGACCAAGATTGCAACCAATCAGAAGGGGACCAAGCATTTGCACAAGAAGTACTAATTACAAACCCAACTGGAATAAAAGAAGAAAAATAAAGAAACAGGTCAAGGAAACGACAATCCTTGACCTGTCTTTCGTATATTTGCAAGAATAAAGGTACGACTAGTAACAATAGTCGTGCTGATAATCTTAGCTGGCATAACGCTCAATGCAGTCATAGGAGAAAACGGAATAATCTTACAAGCCAAGAATACGAAAAACCTAGTGACGAACGAAACAACTTATGATAATGCACAACTAGCCCAACTGCAAAATGAGTTAAAAGATAACGGCTTGTATAGTGGGATAGGGATAATACCAGGTACTGATACAGGTGGAGGCTCCGAGGGAGGAGAAAATGGCATTGGTGGAGGAGGCAACCAAGGAGGACAAACCAACTCCGGCGGACAAGGTGGAAGTAATAACTCTCAAGGTGGTACTATCATAAACAACAATCGAAATAATCAAGTAGGAGGAGAAGTTAGTGGAGAGAATGTGCAAGACCCAACCATCAAAGTTCTTGATGGAGAACAAATTGCTTCGTCTTTCTATCGTAGTGATGTAACAGCACAAATCCTTACAGTAGATAAAACCCAAAAGATAAAGTATGTGTTGACAACAACGGTACCAGAAATCAATGATGAACTTTATCCAAGCGGATTAGTTCGTGAAATAGATATAGAAAATGGTGGAACACTAACCTTTACGAAAAATGGAGAATATACCCTAACAGCCTATGCTTATGATGTGTATGGACAAAAATCTAACGCAGTCGTAATGTGGTTTAAGATAGAAAAAGGAACCACACCAGGAAATGGAGTAACGGTAAGTGTAGCCAGTGGAAATATGGGATTAAATAACTGGTATACGAGTAATATAACAATTCGTGTACTAGGAACCGATACAGGACTAACAAGGGTAACCTACCGTGTAAAAGGAACAGCAATGAGTGAAGGTATCATTGGAAATAGACAATTCCATGCAGGGGAAATCGACACACCAGAAATTGAAATAGCCAATGGAACAACCTTCAAAATAGAGATAGATGGAACCTTCTCCATCGTAGCATATACCTATGATGGAAATATGAGATTATCTACTTCAACAACCCTAAATGTACAAAGAGATGCGTCAAGACCAATTATTACAATGTATAAAGGAGACCAAGTATTAGGACAAGGCTGGAAAATCACATTAAAAGCAGAAGACCATGCCTCAAACTTAGCAAATGGAGAAGAGGGAGAAGGAAAAGCAGGAAAGAGATATACATATAGACATAAACTAGCACCAGATATGACCTATACGGATATAAAAAGTCAAACAGATACGCAATTATATAATAATCTAACGATTAGTAAGACTTATGATATGTATGTTATCGTAACAGATAATGCAGGAAATATGTCAGCAAGTGATGTAATTAGTAAACCAGCATTATGGGTAAGTAAAAATGAAGGAAGTATTGGAGAAAAAGGAACACATGGAACAAGAACATATTACCAAGGAAATATAGATGTAAGTTTAACAGGACAAGATAGAAATAATGTGGATATTAAGAAAGTAACATATCAGATAACAGGAACAGCGACTGAAAATGGAACAATGGATGGAACAAGTTACAATAAGGGACAAGCACTACCAGGAAATGAGATAGAAGTAGTACACAATGAAACAAAGACGATACCAGTAAGAGCAGATGGAAACTGGACAGTAACGGTACGAAACTATAATAAAGAAAATGTAGTAGTAAGTACAAATACATTAGAGGTAACAAGAGACACTGTAAATCCAAGTATAAACAATATAACAATGACAGGAACAGAAGGAGAAAAAGGTTACTTTAGAGAGGGTATCACAGTACAAATAAATGGATATACCGAAGATACATCCTTGAAAAAGGCAGTCTATATAGTAACAGGAACAGCAACAACAAGTGGAAAAGTAGGAAATACAAATGTATCAGCAGGAAGTGTAAATACAGGAGAAATAAACATAGGACCAAATGACACCTTTGACATAACAGCAGATGGAACATGGAATGTAGTAGCGAAAGTATATGATAGGTCAGGAAGAACAACAGCACAAAGTAATACACTAACATTTGTACGAGATACAGTAGCACCTACAATAACAAGTTTTACGAACTTAAATGCAGGAATAACGAAGGTGGATACAAAGGTAGTGAATAATGATTTTGGAGTAAGTGGACAAGCAACAGGAGGAGGATATACATATTATTTAGGAACAACAAGCAAATCAGTTCAAACAGGAAATACATACCAATATACAGGACTGACAGAAAAAACAGCATATACCTTCAAAGTAATAGCAAAAGATAAAGCAGGAAATACTAGTGAAAAAACATTAGGATTAACAACAAAATCAATTATAACAGATTTTGCATATACAGGAAGTGCACAAACCTATACAGTTCCACAAACAGGAAAATACAAACTAGAAGTTTGGGGAGCTCAAGGTGGTAGTGGACTTGGCGGAGGTGCTAATGGAGTTGGAGGAAAACGGTGGCTATGCTACTGGAACATGTAGTTTAACGAATTCTAAAACCTTAACACTTATTGTTGGAGGAAAACGGTGAAGATACAAATAAATCTACAACCAGTGGAAGAGGAGGATTCGGTGCAGGTGGCAGTGGAGGGACGCCACATCATGGAGGTTCAGCTTATGCAGGGGCAGGGGGCGGAGGTCTGACAGGATTTTTTGAAAGCAGAAATTATTCCGCTAGTTATATCTTGATAGCTGGAGGGGGAGGTGGCTCAGCAGGTGCTGCGCAAACTTTCGGGCAAGGAGGAAACTCTACTGGTGGCACAGGAGGCGGAAGCCAGGGTGGCAAAGGGACTGGAAGAAATACGGGAGGAACGGGCGGTTCGAGTACTGGGGGAGCAGGGGCATCGGATGGTTCCAAGTCGGGAGGCTTACTATTTGGAGGAGGTGGTGGTGGCTATAGGTTGGCGGGAAATAATGGAAATGCTTCGACAATGGCTGGAGGAAGTTCTGTAAGCAACGCTGAAGGCGGTGGGGGTAGCGGTGGCGGACGGAGGTGGCGGCGGCTATTTTGGAGGTGGTGGTGGCTCATGGGGAGCAGGCGGCGGCGGTGGTTCTGGCTACATCGGAGGAGTACAGAATGGCTCAACTACCGCAGGACAGAACAGTGGCAACGGAAGAGCAAGAATTACTTTAATCGAATAAATGAATTGTTAATACGAAATATGTACATTTTGCATATTTCGTATTTCTTTTTTTGTTCTTCTGTGATATAGTAAGCCTAGGGCAAATTTTTAGGGGGAAAAATGAATATTTTAGGAATTGTTGTATCATATGTATATATTTTTTGCATTATTCTAACCGCAAAATTAGTCGAAAAAAAAGGCGTAGAAGCAAGTCGTAAATACATTCATATTATGCTTGCCAATTGGTGGTTTATCTTCCTATTCTTTTTTGATAATGTCTTTTTTGCTAGTTTTGTGCCAGCCACTTTTGTTGTTATCAACTATATTTCATATAAAAAAGATTTAATCAAAGTGATGGAAAGAAGCGAGGGCGAAAAAGACGGACTTGGTACCGTGTACTATGCTGTATCTTTGCTTGTGCTATCCATTGCTACCTATGTATTCCACCTATCTCCAATGGTAGGTCTATGTGGTATTCTCATTATGGGATATGGCGATGGTCTTGCAGGGGTAATTGGCAGAAAGATAAAAAGCAAAGAATACCATATTGGAGGAGGAAAAAAGACGATTGCAGGTTCCATTACCATGTTCTGTATCTCTCTAGCTATTTCTGCTGTGTTGTTTTTCATAGTAGGGACGCCAATTTGGTATGGAAAAGCCATCTTACTTGCTGCCCCTATTACCATAGTAGAAGCAGCAGGAGTAAAAGGAACAGACAATTTAACCGTTCCACTTTTAGCAGCATTGCTATTCGGACTTATGATATAAAGGAAGTTGAAACATGAGTGAAATCTTAACGAATATACAAGGACCAGAAGAACTAAAAAAATTATCTAAGCAAGAAAAAGAATGCTTAGCTAGTGAAATCCGCGAGGAGATTATCCAAACCGTTTCCGAAACGGGTGGGCATTTAGCGTCTAACCTGGGTGTTGTGGAATTAACCATTGCACTACATAGCGTTTTCGACTCGCCAAAAGATAAATTCATTTGGGATGTAGGGCATCAATGCTATGTGCATAAATTATTAACCGGACGTCAAAAAGAGTTCGAGACTTTGCGAACCATGGGAGGACTAGCAGGTTTCCCAAAGGGCTGCGAGTCAGAACACGATGCCTTTGATACCGGACATAGTAGCACTTCTATTTCTGTTGCCTTAGGAATGGCAAGGGCAAGAGATTTGAAAAAAGAAGACCACCATATTATTGCCATTATTGGAGATGGAGCCTTAACCGGTGGAATGGCACAAGAAGCCTTAAATGATGCAGGAGATAGCAAAACCAAATTGATTGTTATTCTCAATGATAACACCATGAGCATATCCAAAAACGTAGGTGGAATGTCCCATTTTCTATCCAAACTTCGTTCTCGTAAAATCTACACCGGACCAAGTAATTATGTAAGGGATCAATTAGCACGAATTCCAAAATTCGGAGACTGGGTCATTAAATGGGTTCGCCGTATGAAGGACTCCATTAAGCAACTCATTTTACCAGATATGTTTTTTGAAGACTTAGGCTTTACGTATTTAGGACCAATCGATGGACACAATGAGCAAGAACTAGAAAAAATGCTTAAAAAAGCTAAAGAATTTACCACACCAGTTTTAATTCATGTATTAACCAAAAAAGGACAAGGCTACAAGCCAGCAGAAGACAACCCAGACCGCTTTCACGGCGTTTCTCCTTTTGCTATTGAAACTGGCAAAGGAAAAAAAGAGAAAAAGCCAGATTACTCCAGTGTGTTTGGAGAAGAATTGGTGCGTTTAGCCAGAAGAAATGACCGTATTGTCGCTGTTACAGCAGCGATGCGAGATGGAACAGGACTCAAGAAATTTGCAGAAGAATTTCCAGACCGTTTCTTTGATGTAGGGATTGCAGAACAACACGCAGTAGCACTTTGTGCTGGTATGGCAAAAGCGGGAATGATTCCCATTATTCCCATTTACTCGTCCTTTTACCAAAGAGCATACGACCAAGTCATTCATGATATTTGCATTCAATCGTTACCCGTTATTCTATGCGTAGACCGTGCGGGAATTGTTGGAAATGATGGGGAAACGCATCAAGGGCTCTTAGACCTTGCTTTCTTCAATCTGGTACCGAATTTAACCATTATGGCACCAAAAGATTTTGTAGAACTACGAGACATGATGAAATTTGCAATTCGCTTGAAAAAGCCAGTCGTTATTCGTTATCCAAGAGGAGGAGAAGGCAAACGAGAATTTACCAAGCACGATAAAATTCAGTGGGGAAAATGTGAATTACTAGAGGATGGAAAAGACATTACCATCATTGGAATTGGAAAAATGGTAGAACGAGCCATAGGGGTACGAGAATTGTTACTCAAACGAGGTATTCGAGCAGAAGTAATCAATGCGAGATTTTTGAAACCATTTGAGGTAGCCGAAATGCTAAAATCCATGCAAAAGACCAAAAAAGTTGTAACCATGGAAGATGGTGTCTTACGAGGTGGCTTAGCCAGCAATATCCGAGAAGTCATCCAAGACAATGGATTAAAGGATATAGCATTCCAGGGATTTGGCTATCCAGACGAATTTATCAAACATGGCAGTGTAGAAGAAATCGAAGATAAATATGGACTAAGTGAAGAAAAAATTACAAAACAAATTTGTAAAAAGTTTTTTGCAAAACAGACCAAGAAAACAACCAAAAAGAAAAAATAAAGGAGGTACAAAATGGCTACTTTAATGGATGGAAAAGCACTAGCACAAAAAATTCGAGGAGAATTAAAAGAAGAGGTAAGTCATCTAAAGATTGACGGAATCATCCCAAAACTTGCCGTTATTATGGTAGGAGAAGACAAGGCATCACAGGTATATGTACGCAACAAAAGTAGGGCTTGTGATGAAATTGGAATTGAGTTTGAGGAATTTCTTTTGCCTGAAACAACACAAATGCAAGAATTATTGGATTTAATCGATACCTTAAATGCAAGAAAAGATGTGGATGGGATTTTACTCCAAAGTCCAATTCCAAAACACTTAGATATTAGTCTTGCTTTCAATCGTATTGCACCAGAAAAGGACGTGGATGGCTTTAACCCAATCAATGTTGGAAAACTATCCATTGGAGAAGACAGTTTTGTATCTTGTACACCAGCAGGCGTTGTCCGTATTTTAGAAGAGTACGAGATTGAAATGGAAGGAAAGCGTGCTGTCATTCTCGGTAGAAGCAACATTGTAGGGAAACCACTTATTCAATGTATGCTTGCGAAAAATGCGACTGTTACAGTCTGCCATTCTCGTACCAAAGAGATTGGCAAGATAACCAAAGAAGCAGACATTTTAATTGCAGCAATTGGAAAAGCAAAATTTGTAACAGCAGATATGGTCAAAGATGGCGTTGTTGTAGTGGATGTTGGAATTAACCGTAATGACGAAGGAAAATTAGTTGGTGATGTAGACTTTGAGCATGTATCGCAAAAAGCAAAAGCCATTACACCAGTGCCAGGAGGCGTTGGACCAATGACCATTGCCATGCTGATGACCAATGTGGTAAAAGCAGCGAAAAAAAGAAAATAGGGGATATCAAAAAAAGAAGAGGAAAAAGGGGGCGTGTATTTATGCTCTCTTTTTGTGTGTGAGAGGACCAGGAAAAGAGTTTTATGGAACAAGAAATTTATTGGATTTGGCTCAGTCGTTTGCCACGTATTCAGGTTCGACAAGTAAAAGAATTAGGAAAAGTATATGAAAATTTAGAAGCCTTATGGCAAGAAAAAAATGAAAAAGCCTTGCAAAAAGTTCCACAGATTGGAGAAAAATTAGCCAAGGAAATTTTGAAAAAAGAAGGGAAGCAACAAGCCATTTGCGAATGGGAGAAATGCAAGGAGAGAAAAGTGCAGGTGCTAGGATTAGCAGAAGAAAATTATCCCACGTTGCTAAAACAGATTTATGACCCGCCCATTTGTCTATATGTGCAAGGAAATGCAAATATTTTGCAAGAGTCGTCCATTGCGATGGTAGGAGCAAGAAAAGCCAGTGAATATGCGCAAAAAGTAGCATATTTTTTAGCCTATCAACTAGCTCAAAACAAGATTCATGTTGTAAGTGGGCTTGCCAAAGGAGTAGACAGTTATTCCCATAGAGGGGCTATTCGCGCATATCATGGAAAAGAAACTGGAAAGACTATTGCTGTTATGGGAACAGGTTGTGATACCATTTACCCCAAAGAAAACGCAAAGTTATATGAACAAATTTTAGCATCTGGTGGAGCTATTGTATCCGAATACAAAATGGGAACGCCACTCAATCGTTACCACTTTCCCGAAAGGAACCGCATTATTAGTGGACTTACGAAGCGGTACAGTTGTGGTAGAAGCCAGCGAAAAGAGTGGGTCTTTAATAACTGCTGAATTTGCACTTGAACAAGGCAGAGAAGTATTTGCTGTTCCAGGTAGAATTACCGAAGAAGGAGCAAAAGGAAGCAATTTGATGCTTTCCCAAGGAGCCAAAATAGTGTGTTGTGTGCATGATGTTTTAGAGGAAATTTGACCAAATGAAATTGTAAGGAAAATGTAAGAAATATTTCGGAAAAAATACCGGAAAAACCTTTCATTTTTTGCAGGAGTATAATATAATAAAACCGTGAATTTTTAGCCAAGGAGGAAAAAATGGAGAAAAAGTCATCTAAAAAGAAAGAGGAAGTAGATAAAACAAAACAATATAAAGCACCAAGCAAGAAGAAACAGGCATCTGGCAAAAACACAAAAGCAAGTGGAAAAAAGCCAACCAAAGAAGAAGTAAAAAATATGTCCAAAGAGCAAAGAAAAGCATATAAGAAAATGAAACGCAAAAAATCCAAACTAAGAAAGTTTTTCTTAGTTCTATTCCTACTCATTGTATTAGCTATTATGGTAGGACTAGGTATTTTTGCAGGACTTTTCTTTGGCGATACATGGTCCATTGATGAAAGATATTTGACCATCAATACAGCCAATTCCATCGTTTATGACAAAGAGGACAATGTTATTTGTGAGTTAAATGGAGATGAAAATCGTAAGATTATTTCCATGAATGACGAAGAAATGAGCCCATATTTACCAAAGGCGTTTATTGCCATCGAGGATAAACGTTTCTATGAACATCATGGTGTAGATATTAAAAGAACAGCGGCAGCAACCATTAACTTCATTATTCATAGAGGAAATTCGTCTTTTGGTGGAAGTAGTATTACCCAGCAGTTAGTCAAAAATATTACAGACGAAGACGCAGACGAAGGTGCAGCAGGTGTTGAAAGAAAAATCAAGGAAATGTCACGTGCGTATAAAATTGAAAAAATGCTATCCAAAGACCAAATTCTAGAAAGATACTTGAACCTCATCTATTTAGGTGGTGGAAGCAAAAATATTTCGGGAGTAGAAGTAGCGTCTGAATGGTATTTCAATAAATCGGCAAAAGACCTATCCATTGCAGAATGTGCGTTCTTAGCAGGAATTAACCACTCACCAAACGCATATGATCCATATAAAGAAGGCGTAGACCATACCGAAAAAATAAAATCCAGAACGAAAACCGTTTTGAAGGAAATGAAAGACCAAGGAATGTTCCCAGACGAAACGCTATACCAAGAAGCAGTAGCAGAAGTAGAAGAAGGACTACATTTTGAACAAGGTATTCGTACCTCCAAAACAGCCTTATCCTATACCGCAGCAGCAGCGATTGACCAAATTGCAAAACAATTAGCAACCGAAGAAGGATTAGACGTTTCTTACGCAAGAGATTTACTCTATGGTGGAGGATATCGTATTTACACAACCGAAGACCCAGCCATCCAAGACCGTTTGGAAGAAGAATACTTGAAAGAAACATATATCAAGAAATCAAAGGAAAATGAAGGAGCACATACCCAATCTGCAATGGTTATCTTAGACCATACCAAAGGGCAAGTAGTAGCCTGTGTAGGGGGACTAGGAGAGGACAGCAATGCACTTGGCTTAAACCGTGCAAAACAAGCACGTCAACCAGGTTCTTCTGTAAAACCAATCGCAGCGATTGCACCAGCAGTAGAAGCAGGAGTTATCACAGCAGCAACGGTATATGACGACTCGCCAACTACATTCCCAAAATACAGTCCAAGAAACTCCACAGGATACCAAGGACTTTGTACCGTAAGAAGAGCCGTTGGAGTATCTGCTAATATCTTTGAAGTAAAGGTATTATCTGACTTAGGGGTTGGAAAATCCATCGAATTCCTACAAAAAGCAGGTGTTACAACAGTAACCAAAGAAACGGACTCAAACCTTGCCATGGTACTTGGTGGAATGCACGTTGGAATTAGCCCATTGGAAATGGCTGGTGTATATGGCATGATTGCAAATGATGGTGTATACATTACTCCAACCTTCTATACAAGACTTGAGGACTCCAATGGAAATGTTGTCTTAAAACCAGACCAAAAAGAAACTAGAGTAATGTCCGAAGGAAACGCATATATTCTAAAGAGTATCTTAACAGAACCAGTTGTTGGAGCAGGTGGTACTGCAACAAATTGTAAAATACCAAACATGAGTGTTGGTGCAAAAACAGGTTCTACCTCGAAAAACGTTGACCGTTGGTTATGCGGATTTACCCCATACTATACAGCAACAACATGGTTTGGTTATGATATTAACGAAACGGTTGTGTTTAGTGGAAACCCATCGGCTAAAATCTGGGCAGCTGTTATGAAAGATATTCATAAAGAGCTACCAGGCAAAAACTTTGAAAGACCAAGCAATATTGTATCGGCTAAAATCTGTATGGACTCTGGCTGTGTGGCAACCGAAGCATGTTCTAGGGTATATACCGAAAACTTTGTAAAAGGAACAGTACCAGGAGAATGTGAAGGACATCCAAAACTAAAAATCTGTAAAGAAACCGAAAAAATTGCAAATGAATATTGTAAAGATGTAGAAGAAAGAACATTTTTAACCAAACCAGAAAAAGAAAGAGATACGAAAAAGTGGCAAACTGCTGATGGAGAGAAATATACCATTCCAACCGAAACCTGTGATGTGCATAAGAAACCAGTAGAACCAGTCAATAACACAGTAACCAATAGCACAACCAATACTACAGCAAAGCCAAACAATAACACCACGACCAATACCGTAGGGGGTGGAACAGCAAAACCAACTGAAAAAGTTACTGTGCCAGACCTCAAAGGAAAGACCCTTGAAGAAGCAAGAACAGCACTAAAAAATGCAGGCTTAACGATAGTAGAAGAACAAAAAGCAGACGATAAAGTTGCCAAAGGAAAAGTAATATCCCAAGGTGTAGAGGCAGGCAAAAAAGTAGATAAAGGAACCAAAGTAAAAGTAGTTGTAAGTACTGGACCTGCGACCACACCGCCACCAGCAACCAATACCACAACGACACCACAACCATAGAATAGGAGTAAACATGAAAATATCTTTATACAACACATTAGGAAGAGAAAAACAAGACTTCATTCCCTTAACGGGGAATGAAGTCCGTATGTATAGTTGCGGACCAACTGTATACAATTATGCACATATTGGAAATTTCCGCACCTATATTTTTATGGATAATTTAAGAAGAATGTTAAAATACAATGGATATACTTTGAACCATGTCATGAACATTACAGATGTTGGACATCTTGAGTCTGATGCAGACGAAGGCGAAGACAAAATGGTAAAAGCAGCAAAACGTGAAAACAAAGACCCATATGCCATTGCAGATTTTTACACCAAGGCATTTTTTGAAGATATCCATAGTTTGAACATTGAAGTACCAGAAACGATTGCAAAAGCAACTGGCCATATTGCAGAAATGCAAAGTATGGTAGAGGAAATTCTAGCCAATGGCTATGCATATGAAACCAGTAGAGGCATCTATTTTGATATTTCCAAATTAGACCAATACCCAGTTTTATCCAATCGCAAAATTGACGAACAAATTGCAGGTGCAAGAGTGGATGTAGACCCAGAAAAAAGAAATCCTTATGACTTTGCAATTTGGATTAAAGCAGAACCAAACCATATTATGAAATGGGAAAGCCCTTGGGGACTTTCATACCCAGGTTGGCATTTAGAGTGTTCGGCTATGTCGCGTAAATATTTAGGCGACCAATTTGATATCCATACTGGCGGAATTGACCATATTCCAACCCATCATGAAAACGAAATTGCACAATCCAAAGGAGCGACTGGCAAAATTCCAGCCAAATTCTGGATGCACTCAGAATTCCTACAAATTGATGGTGGAAAAATGTCAAAGAGTTTAGGAAACACCTATACATTAGCACAATTAAAAGAAAAGGGAATCGAACCACTTGCTTTTAAGTTATTTTGCTATGCAGCTAATTACCGTACCAAACTAAACTTTACCTTTGAAGGAGCACTTGCAGCACAAAAATCATTAAATCGTTTGCGTGAAGGGTATCTAAAACAAAAACAAGGGAACGCTAAAGTAGAAAAAGAAGAAATAGAAGCATACCAAGCAAAATTCTTAGAAGCTATCAATGACGATTTGAATATTCCACAAGCAATGGGAATTGTATGGGAAATCATTCGAAAAACCGAAAAATCTCAAGAATATGCCAAACTATTAGAACAATTTGATACTGTACTTGGATTAGACCTTGTACATAGTCAAGAATATTTAGCAAAAGTAACAGACGATATCGATGACGAAATTCGTGAACTTGTCCAAAAAAGAGATCAAGCACGAGCAGAGAAAAATTGGGCTTTGTCTGACGAAATCCGAGAAGAATTGCAGGCAAAAGGCTATCTCGTAAAAGATACCAAGGATGGAACCAAGATAGAAAGAGCATAAGAGCGTTCATTCGCAAGGCGAAAGAAGGGAGCACAAAGGCTTTGAAAAATATAAAAGAACCACGAAATATAAAACTACCAGAAGATCCAGTCGCAAAAGAAAAATTGAATTTTTGGAAAAGATTATGGATTAGTATTAAGGATTTTGAACGATACCAAGAACTAGCAGGAGAAAAAGTAACCACTGCAGTCCGGTTATTTCTTCAAGATTGTTCTAATCCTTACCATAATTGCAACCATCACAGCCATTTATCGCTTTCATACAACCTTTCAAAGTTTCTTAAAAGTATTTGACGAAAACATTAGCAGTATGGAAATACAAGGTGGAAAATTAACGGTAGAACAAGACGAGGTTATTCGACTCGATAATATTGCTTTCCTAGACGGAAAGGTAATCATTGATACCAAGACAGAAGACCAAGCGACCATTCAAAGTTATGTGCAAGAAATAAAAAATACCAATGACTCGGTCCTATTCCTGAAAGACCGAATTGTGTATAAAAATGGAATCTTAAGTGAACCAGTGCTCTATCATTATGATACCTTACTTGGCAATTTAGGATTAGATCACTTGAATAAACAAGAAGTCTTAGACTATTTCACACTTGAAAATCTAGTGGTAATCTATACGACTTTGTTTATTATTCTACTCATTTACCTATACATCATTTATTTAGCAAGTACCTTTGTCGATGCCATGATTTTATCCCTATTAGGATTTGTAACGACAAGATTAACAGGACTTCGTATCCGCTATTCTGCCCTATTCAATATGGGAATTTATGCGATGACACTATCCTTACTACTCAATATGGTATATTTAATCGTCCATTCGCTAACAGGATTTGTGATTGAATATTTTCAAATTATGTACACAGCCATCTCATATATCTATATGGTAACAGCCATCTTGCTCATTAAATCAGACTTAATCAAAAAGCAAATGGAACTGATGCGAATTCAAGAAGAGCAACAAAAAATCCATGAAGAACTTGCTAGACAAGAAGAGGAAGAAGCACAAAGAAAGCAAGAAGAGGAATTAAAGAAAAGAGCAGAAAAGAGAAAAAAGAACCAAGAACGAAAAGAAAAGGAAGAAAAAGAGAAGAAGGAAAAAAATGATGGACCAACCCCACAAGGGAATAACGCATAACAAGAAAGGAGATGGTTCAAGAAATGGAAGAGAAAAAGAAACCAGATAATAAGAAGGACAAGAAAAAAGACAGTAAACTCAAAAAAGTTTTACTCATTGTTGTTCCAATCCTATTAGCCATTGTGCTAGGACTTGGTATCGCATATGCCATTTTAGGCAACAAAGACGAAAAAGAAGAATATAAACTACCAGAAGATGTCCTTTCCTATGACCAATTACTACAAGAATTGGACCAAGACAAAATCGAGCGAATTGAGATGCACGTGGGAAGTACCAGCATTAAAGTAAAACTTCGCGAAGAAGACAAAGTAAAAGCAGCCATTATTCCAAGTACACAGGCTTTTGTAGAATTAGTACAAGAAAAAATCTTAGAAGATAACAGTGATTTATTATTGGTACAAAAAGATACAAGCCCAGTACTAAGCATATTTACGAAGTTGTTTTCCTTTATTCCAACACTTCTTTTAATCGCCCTATTCCTTTTGATGTTTAAGATGCAAGGACTTGGCGAAAAAGGAAAAGTGTATGACGCAGAAACGACGGAAACCAAAGTAACCTTTGATGATGTGGCAGGACTTGACGAAGAAAAACAAGAAATGATTGAGATTGTGGACTTTTTGAAAAGTCCAGAGAAATTTTATGAAATGGGAGCCAAAGTACCAAGAGGAGTACTCCTTTGTGGTAATCCAGGAACCGGAAAAACTTTAATTGCGAAAGCAATCGCAGGACAAGCTGATGTACCATTTATCTCCATTAGTGGTTCTGAATTTATTGAGATGTTTGCCGGACTTGGTGCGTCTCGTGTACGTAAGTTATTTGAAAAAGCAAAAAAATTAGCACCATGTATTATCTTTATTGACGAAATTGACGCCATTGGAGCCAGAAGAACCAGTGATAGCGGAGCGGAAACCGAAAACAACCAAACCTTAAATCAATTATTGGTGGAAATGGATGGTTTTGACTCCGAAGAAACCATTATTGTATTAGCAGCAACCAACCGACCAGAAATGCTAGATAAAGCATTACTAAGACCAGGACGTTTTGACCGACAAATTGCGATTGGACTTCCAGATATCAATGGAAGAGAAGAAATCTTAAAAATTCATGCCAAAGGAAAGAAATTTGCAGAAGAAGTAAGCCTAAGAAGTATTGCAGAAGATACAGCAGGATTTACTGGAGCAGAACTTGCAAATATTTTGAATGAAGCAGCGATTGTAGCAACCATTAAAAAGCACAAAGAGATTAAGCAAGAGGATGTGGAAGAAGCAGTTAAGAAAGTAACCGTCGGGCTTGAAAAACACAATCGCGTTATTTCCGAGAAAGATAAGCGAGTAACGGCTTACCATGAAGCAGGTCATGCGATTGTAAGTAGTACTTTAGAAACCCAAAAAGATATTAAAGAAGTATCCATTATCCCAAGAGGACTTGCTGGTGGTTATACAATGTATAAGACGAATGAAGATAAGTGCTATATTACCAAGACAGAAATGGAAGAAAAACTCATTTCTCTACTTGGTGGACGAGCAGCTGAAAAAATTATCTTTAATGATATTTCAACTGGTGCCAGCAATGATATTGAAGTTGCTACAGATATTGCGAAAAAAATGATAACGGTTTATGGAATGGGAGAAACACTTGGACCAATCTCTGTTCATACGGAAAAAGACCCATACGAATTGCAAATGTTGGGGGATAAATTCACTGATGCGATTGGTGCGGAAATTAAAGTACTACTTGATACAGCGTATGTACAAGCACAAGAAATTTTAAGAAATAACCGAGAAAAATTAGACCTTGTAGCTGGTACCTTATTAGAAAAAGAAGTCATTACTGCAGAAGAATTTGCAAGGTTAATGCAAGAATAAAAGGAAAGCACTGCCCGAATACGGACAAACCGTTTCAGACAGTGTTTTTTGGAGCAGAGGGCTCCTTCCTATGGGGTCATACTTTAATTAGGTAGTCCATCCGAGAGCCAGAACGACTTGCTGTTACCGTGGAAACGGTCTTTTCCAGAAGTGCATTGCCCAAGTAGGTTTCTAAAACCCCGTTTCGATAGCAGCAGCAAGCCATCGGATTTTGGATGGAAATAGCACCCCAGCGAATGGGATACTGGTAGAGAAGCGTGGCAATGAAAGTGCGAACCGTATATATCTTGTCTAACACAATGACATACGAGGTAGCATCATTGCTACGGTCTTTCTCCCGCTGTTTCAGCGTAAACATTGGGAAAACCCCTTTCAAAAAATATTTGCTATGCCATAAAGGCAACAACAGAGATAGTATACCATAATTTGGAAAGAAAGTCGAGCAAAAAGGAAAAGAAAAAAATCCCCAATAGGTTAAAAATTTTAATAAAAAGATTGAAATGGGGAAAGATATTGGATATAATAGGAAAAGAAAATATTCCTCTTTAGCTCAGTTGGTAGAGCGCTCGGCTGTTAACCGATAGGTCGTTGGTTCGAGTCCAACAAGAGGAGCCATAAAGAAGTTTCGTCGAACTTTTTGAAAAGCTTGATATAACTAAATTTCAG
>Ga0137298_10793_pt1 | contig 21857 bp, 24 predicted proteins | sample RamsorincwithD2O_2_FD_97182 | JGI IMG/M metagenome (GOLD analysis project Ga0137298, IMG submission 97182) | Mouse cecal microbial communities from Vienna, Austria - Glucosamine amended with D2O | ecosystem: Host-associated > Mammals > Digestive system > Large intestine > Cecum | place: Austria...
GTTTCCACTATCTTCAACATATTCACTTTTTTCATAACCTAAATGTTCTGTTAATTCTGCATTTAGCATTTCCTGGATAGTATCCTTAAACAGGTCTTTTATTGCATCTTGAATGTCTGTTACATTCTTTATTTCATTATCTTTGATAAATTCTTGAATTAGTTTTTTTCTTTCTTCACTTATTTTTTCTTTTTTAGCCATACGAAAAGCCTCCTTATGTTTTTATTTTACCATAAGAAGGCTTTTTCTTAAACTTTACACAATCTTTTCGATACTCTCTATTTTTGTAAATCCTTGATAAATCCATCTACAAGCCTTTTTAGCCTATCTACTGGAAAATTGAAAAGATGTTTTACGACTTCAAAAGTGTTTTTGATATAGTCTTTTAATTTATGATTTTCTTGCTTTAGTTCTTGGTTTTTATATCGTAAGTCTGCATTTTCCCTTTGTAGTGTTTCCATTGTTTCGATTGCTTTATAAGACTTGCTTAGGTGCATCTTCAGTTTATTAACATATTGAGTTAATTGTTTATCTTGTGCTACTATTAAAGCCATATCTTGTGTATTGGTAGGTTGGACTTGTTCGTGGGATAGTTCATATTTAATATTGTCATAGTCTGTAACTTGTTTTAGTTTTTCGGTGCTAAGATGTTCAACTTCTCTTTGTTTTCCTCTTTCCAGAGCAAAGCCATTTTCTGTTATGTACTTGTGAAAGTTGTCTTGCAGTTGTCTATAACTATCTTGACCTTTCCAATATTCGCTACAAGCAATTTTGTCTATGGCGTTTCCATTTTTATCTTTGGTATGAACTACTGGAACAAATATAATGTGCATGTGTGGTGTACTTTCGTCTAAATGTATCTTTGCAGATAAGATATATTTTTCTCCTAAGTTCTTGTAACTTGCAACAAAGTTGTATGCAGTTTGAAAGTATCTTCTTGTTTCTTCTTCTCCAATACTGTTGAAAAAGTCTTTGCTAGATGTAACGATAAATTCGCAAGCGACATTTGTTGTTTTGATTATTCTTCCTTTTAGGTTATTTTCCTGTTGTAGTAGTTTAATAGCATTGGCGTAGGTAGTAGTACACTTTTTTAGTGAATAATTATTGACCGATTTTCTTTGGTTAATATCCTTATTAGAATAGTTGGTATTTTTTCTTTCGTTGTGTTTATATAATCCAGCAAGGTTTTCTCTTTTGTAGTTAGCATTACGAATAATGGCGTAACTCATTTTTATTTTCCTTTTTCTTTTCGGGATAGCCTTCGAAGGCTTACTAAAAAATATACCTCCTTTGAATTTACTTAGATAAAACTTTCTTGAGTTTCTAACACACTAGAAACTCGCGGGGCGAGTTTCGCTTTCGTGTGGTCAGGGAAAATGCTTTTCCCTAACAACCTTTTTGCTGAAACAGAATAGCAAAAACTTTTTCAAAGTTTTTTGCAAATCTGTTCCAGCATCTTCGCAAAAAATGTTTCGCAAGGCTCACATATTTTGCGTTGGGGTATGTGCCTATATAGAATAATAGCCATATTTAATGTGATCTTTTTTCTTTATTTTATTGTGAAAAATTGTATGGCATTATGTATTATGAAACAGATTTGGTAACAAAGTACGAAAAAATGGCTTGAAATAGCATAAGACTTCCCGTTACCTGCTCCACAAAACAGTAAATCTTTTGATTTACTGTTTTTTTATGTTTTTTGCATTGTTTGAGTATGGTTAGGTGTAGTGTATGATTTGATTTTTATTATCCTATGAATTTGTGTAGTTATGATACAAGGAATTATTTGTATCAATATTGGGAATGTGATACTGAAAGTTGAGAATTATTTGAATTTATGATATACATCTAAAAGAAAAATAGTAATTTGAAAGTGAGATAATTTATGAAAAAGAAAATTGTAATCATGAGTGTAATTTTAGCAATATTAGTTTTAGGTAGTATTACAGGAATATATTTATATAATAAAAGTATTACTTATAACATTACTATTACAGAAAAAATTTGGAATGAATCTGGAGAACAAGTTCATAATAAAGAATTGAAATTTAATATTAAATTAGATGATGAAATTAAAGTTAATGGTGGATTAGGAGATGAAATAACTTTTAAAATTATTAAAGTTAATAAAAATTCTATTACTATTAAAACTAGCGAAAAAATGAGTGAAAATATAACTAATTTACTTTCAGATGAAGATGAACTTGTTATAAGAAAAAGTGAAGAAACAAAACTAAATAGATTACTTACAGATATGGCCGTTTCTTATACAATAAAATTAGAACGATAAATTACATGTATACTGTTAGATGTAAATAAATGAGTTTACATCTAATTTTTTTGGTTGTAAAATTATTTACAAAGAATTTAAGCTAGAACATGAAATTACAGAGGTCTTAGAATCTACCAAATTGACAGTTCGGCTTTTATTCCTATTATTAATTTAGTTTTAGATAGTGAGGGCGATTTAGACTCTATATAACAAGCATGATGAAATAATAGTAGAGGTAAAAGGCTTAAATTCAAAAAGAAAGTAGGTGAATAATTTTGAAAACAGTATTAAGTGTAGATGTTGCTAAAAATAAAAGTATGATAATGCTTATGAATAACGATGGAGAGATACTTATTGATACAAAGGAAATCAAGCATAATTTGGGAGAATTTGAAAAAGTAAAAGAAGAAATAGAAGAAATTAATCCAGAAAATCTAACAGTATTCATGGAATCAACAGGTACATACCATTTGCCAGTAGAGAGATATTTTAAAGAGAATGGATTTAATACTTTAGTTATCAATAGTTTAACAACAAAAAATAATTTTGATACGATAAGAAAAACAAAAACAGATAAGAAAGACTGTTACAGACTAGCCAAGTTATTTTTTGTAAATGAAGTAGAATATCACGAAATATCAAAAAAAGATTTCTATGCTAATTTAAAAGCAATGACAAGGCAATATTTTTATTTAACGCAAGTAAATATTCGTTGTAAAAATAGATATAAAAGACTAATAAATATTTGCTTTCCAGAATTTGAAGGATTTTTCGCTCGTAATAGGATTTATGAGGATACAGCTTTAAATTTTATAAAAGCATTTCCACATGCTTATATAGTTAGAGAAAAAAGAATTGATGCTTTATATAATAATTTACGCAAAGTAGATGCTAGACATGATTATTATTATAAAAGATTAGCTAGACAATTAAAAGATACTGCAGTGGACTCATTTCCAGGAGTAGACAAAGACCATGCTGATGTAAAAAACTTATCAGATATGGCTAGTATATTACAAGAAAACAATAGATTGATAGATGAAATAAGGAAAAATATGATTGAATTAGCAAAGCAATCTCCATATTTTGAGATAGTAAATTCATTTTATGGTATAGGAGAAGTATTAGCAGCAGAGCTTTTAGGAGAATTAGGAGATATTACAAGATTTGATAATCATAAGCAGTTGATAGCTTTTTGTGGTTTAGATCCAGCAATTGTTCAGTCTGGAAAAAGTATAAATGTACATGGAGCAATCTCAAAAAGAGGAGATAAATATGCAAGGTGGATATTATTTAATATAAGCCAAATGGTAGTTAAATTAGGACATCAATATCCTAGTCATCCAGTTTATAATTATTATTTAATAAAAAAAGCAGAAGGCAAACACTATTACGAAAGCCTAACTGCTTGTTCAACTAAAATTCTAAGAATGTTATATTCTATGTGCAAAAATAATAAACAATTCTTAGAAGAATAAATATAAATAAATTTTAGCATAAAAGAAGTGAAAAAGATACAATTTTTTAAAAAATATATCGTTTTCGCTTGTTTGCCATACAAAAAAATAATATAATAAATTTATAAAAAAGTACTTGACAAAGATTAGATAGTCAATTTTAAGGAGTGAGAGAATATGGAAACAAAAGTTATAAAAGATATAGTAGTAGTTAATAGTAATGAACTTATAATAAAAGATGTTCAATCAGCGATTGATTTTATTATGACTATAAAATATGAAACGAACTGCAATAAAATAGCATTAAATAAAAGTGCAGTAGTAGAGGACTTCTTTATATTAAGTAAAGGATTAGCAGGAGAGATTTTACAAAAATTTATAAATTACCAAACAAAATTTGCAATATATGGAGATTATTCAAAATACACGAGCAAACCATTAAAAGACTTTATTTATGAAAGCAATAAAGGAAAAGATATTTTCTTTGTTTCAAATGAAGATGAGTCAATAGAAATGTTGAGTAAATCATGATAAGAAATTACAATTCATAGAGGAGAATGCTTTAGTTAAGTACACTAAATAATTCTCCCCATTGATACAGCTTAAATTCTAATAATTAAGCTGATATTCTTTTATTTATCATTTTTTCAATTACCATTGTCATATCTTCCAAACTTACTGGAAAAGAAATTATGCCAACACCTCTGTAATATATATCTATTTCTTGAACTTTTTTACCATCAACTTTTTCTGTTTGATGAATTAATATTTTTTCTATTAACTCATTTAGTATCTCTGGTGTTAGTTCTGTTATTTCAGTATATTTCTTAACATTAGATATAAATTGTGTTAAATCAGTAGTTTTCTTTTCAGTATTGTCTATTTCCTTTGATAATTGTTCAATCTTGATTTTTAATTCTTGTTGTTCCTTATCATAATTAAAAGATAAGTTTCTAAACCTTTCATCTGTTAACTTTCCAGATATATTATCTTCGTAAATGTGCATAAATAAGTTATCAATTTCAATTATTCGTTTTTTTGCTTGTTCAAGTTCTTTCTTGTTTTTAGAGATTTGTTTTAGCTCATCTTGTGTAGATTTTGCTAATTGTTCTTTTATAAATAAGTCTTCAAAATTTTTCATATAAGAAACTACTTTTTGTATATTTTCTAAAACAAGAACTTGCAATACTTCGTCTGTGATCCAGTGTGAAGTACATAAAGAAGTATTATTCTTATAACTGGAACATCTGTAATGGTCTTTTGCGTTTAGGTCAATAACAGGTGATTGAAAATACATTTTTTTACCACAATCATTGCAGAATAATAATCCAGAAAAAATACTTTTCTTGCCTGACCTTGTAGGCTTTTTTCTGTTATTTCTTAACTCTTGTGCAATATTCCAAGTATATTCATCAATTATCGGTTCATGAGTATTTTTAAATATTTGCCAATCTTCTTTTGGAATAGGAACTTTAGTTTTATCTTTGTAGGAACGAATGGTGTATTTAAAATTAACTGTATCTCCAATATATTCTTGTCTATCTAAAATACTTGCAACTGTTGTAGCATTCCATTGATGTTTAAATTTTTGCAATTTAGTAGGAAACTTTCTTCCAACACTTATAAAATATTCGGCTGGTGTCATAATATTTCGCTTTGTAAGTATTCTTGCAATTTCAAAAGTTCCATGCCCTTGAATAAATAGGTTATATATTTCTTTTACAACTTCTGCTGATGTTTCATCAATAACCCATTTTGTTTTATCGTTCTCATCTTTTTTATAACCATAAGGCACATTATTTGCAAGTGAAATACCAGATTCGCCTTTACTTTTTAGAACTGCTCTAACTTTTTGACTTGTATTTTTTGCATGCATTTCATTAAACCAATCTTGAATAGGCAAGAAGTCATTTAAACCTTTACTACTATCAATATTATCCATTATTGCAATATATCTAATATTAAGCCTTACAAAATCTTCTTCAAGAAGTTGCCCAACAACAAGTCGATTTCTCCCAAGTCTTGAATGGTCTTTTACTATAATTGTTCCAATTTTTCCACTTTCAGCAAGTTCCATCATTTCCATAAAAGCAGGTCTTGTAAAAGTTGTTCCCGAATACCCATCATCAACAAAGAACTTAATATTTTGAAATTTGTTATCTTCTGCATATTTACTTAAAATTAATTTTTGATTTTTAATACTATTGCTTTCTCCTGATAGTTCATCATCTCTTGATAAACGACAGTATAAAGCAGTGATTTTATCGTTTTCTAGCTGTTTCATTATTTACTCCTTTCTTTTGACAGCTTGAAACACGATATAAAATTATAGTTTCTACATTTCAAGTAGTGTTTATAATATACCATATTTCAAACTAAAAATTCAATACAAAAACTTTACTTTTGGAAGATTTCAAAAAATCTAGTTAGTATTGTGTATTCCGAATCTTTGTTAAAATAGGTATTTACCTTATAAACAGTACCTTTTATTTCTTTTTCAAAGTTCAAATTTTGCTCTGGATAAAAGCTTTTTAAATATTCTGTGATTTCTTCATTGTTCATTTTAGAAAGTTTATTACAAAATTCTTTCTTTAAATTCTTTAAAAATTCATATTCTTCATTAGTTAGTTCAATTCTATATATTTTTTCATTATCTTGCATCTCTGTCAGCCCTCCTTTTCTTGTATTCAGGAGAGTTCTTTAATTTCTGCTTTTCAAGTCTTGCTTGCTCTTTAGCTTTTCTTTCAGCTTGTATTTTTTCTTGTTCAATTCGTTGTCTTTCTAATTCATCTTGTTTTTCTTTAGCGAATAAACCTTTGAATAAATCAAGAACTTTTTGTGGTGCAATTTTGATAGCATGGAAGTAGTCTTTTGTTTTTTCTACAATATCATCATACAGAGATTTCCATTTATCTACTGCATTTCTTAAATTATCAATTCTATTATTAAGCTCATATATTTCTTTATCTGCTACAATTCCCTTTTTAGCATAAGTTGTTAGAGTTGCATAATCCTCTTTTGTTAGCTCTACTTTTTTAGTAAATTTCTTTTCTTTACCCAAGTTAGAAATATCTTCAATTTGTTTATCATATTTCATATAATCATTATAGGAATTTTCTTTTTCTTCAACTTTATTTGTAATGTTTTCTAGTCTTTCAGTATCTTTCTTAATTTTAAATTGTAAATCATCTAAATGTTCTTGATTACTACCTTTTACACCTCGAATAAAATCTTTATAACCACTATCAGACATATACTTAAAAAATCTATCTTGCAATAGGCTGTATGATTTTATTAAAATAGCATTTCCTTTTTTATCATATACAGGCTTTCCTTGATTATCTAATACTTGTTCAGATTTCCATTTATTACTATGGCTAACCTGATTCATTACTTCTTTTGTTGTTCCAACCAAAGATTTATCTTTACACTTTTTAGTCCATTTTACTTCTTTTCTTACAACAGGGAGTGCTACAACATGAAGGTGATAATGATAGATAGGTTTTCCATATTCTTCTGTTAAAGCTGTATTTAATTCATCAGCATGCATAACTGCTGATATAATATTATCAGTTCCCATTTCTTCTTCAGCAAAGTGAAAAGCTCTTTCGTAAAATTCTTTTGCAAATTCATAACCACCATGTTTTTCAAAATAGTCTGAGTTAATATCAAATATAAGTTCATCAAAAAGTTTAGCATTGTTTCTTAAACCTCTTAAGGATACTTGTTTACTATCAATTAACTCTTTTAATTTCTCATTGTAGGTAGTTTCACATCTTTTGTAATGTACATTGTTCGGTGTTTGAGATAAATCAACATTCATATTAGAATATGACTTGTTTTTTCTTTCGTTGTGTCGTTCAGCTTTAGTAATACTTGTTTTAGTATAAGTTTCTACTCTAGCTACTGAATAATTTGTTTTGTTCTTGTCCAATATATTTCCCTTTCTGTAGGTAGCAAGCAAGCGACCAAAGGGAGCTGTTACATAACTTTCTTTTAGAAAGTATGTAACCCACTATGACACTTTCAAAACTTCGTTTTGGAAAGATGCCAGTGGGCTCCTTGCGGAGGGCTCATAAATTATCTAATCTTGCGATAGATAATTTATGTTTGGCTTCGCCAAAGCAAAAGAATGTTCATATATTCTCTTACTTATCTTAACAATTTATTTACATACCAAAAATAAATTGCTAAGCTCTTCTTGTTTCTGTATAATATAGAGAGGGCAGAAATTATACACAACAAAAAGCCATAAGCGATATACCAATACTCTACTTACCTACATGAATACAATTTTAATAAGCTCAAACAAAATTTGAGTTTTTAATATGTACTCATTTTTTAGTGTGTATGTAAATAGAATATTGAATTTTGCACTCATGGCTTTCTAATTACTTCTAAATACTGGACAAGTTTACTATTATTATTTTTAAATTTTCACACTTTCTAATAACCAGCTCGCAATCCCTTATGCGACTCGTTTTCGCCTGGCATCTGAGGAATTGTAAAATTCCCAAGAAGACATCAATATTCTTGTATTCTAAACTAGAATACACATAATATATACCATGAATTGTGTCGAAAGTCAAGAAATTTTGACTTTTTCGTTGTAATATGTAGGTTTTATTGTTATAATTTTGAGTATAAAAATACTTCTTAGATATTAATGGAAATAAAATAACAAATATGATAGGAGCGATTATATGTATAAGTTTTCAATAATAATTCCAAATTACAATGAAGAAAAGTATATAAAAAGATGTTTAGACAGTATATTCAATCAAACAATGAATAAAGGAAAATATGAAGTTATAGTTATAGACGATGGTAGTACTGATAAGAGTATAGAAATAATAAAACAATATGATGTCAAATTACTTAATTCAAATAGACTTGGTGCTGGAGGAGCTAGAAATAAAGGATTAGATATAGCTAGTGGAAAATACATAATACTTTTGGATGGTGATGACTATTTATATGAAAATGATGTTTTGGAAAAACTAGATAAGAAGTTAGACAATCAAGATATAGTATTTGTAAAATACAAACAAATTTTAGGGGATGAAGAAAAAATTATAGAAGAAAATACTAGTAACACTTTAGAAGAACAAATTTATAAATCTAATCATTTCTGTTGCACACTAAAATGTTTTAAAAATGAATTATCAAAAGATATAAGATATAAAAATAAAAGCTATCATGAAGATATTTCATTTACTTTAGAATTAATGAGCAAGGCTAAGACACAATTATATTTTGATGAAATTTTATATGTATATTATAAAGAAAAAAATACATCAACAATAGATAATTATACTATAAGAAAAGCATTAGACTTTACAAGTCAAACACTAGAATATCTGTATTTAGCAGATAAATATAAAGATAAAAAGCAATTTTTAATGAATCGCATAAGTCAAGAAAAATATTTACAGAAAATATCAAAACTAATAGATTGGGTAGAAAATGACAGACCATACACATATGAAAAATTTCTTAAACAATAAAATAGGAGAAAAGATGGAACAAGAAAATAGAAAATACATAGCGATAATATCGTTTTTTAGAAAATTTATAAGAGTTTTCTTTAACTTATTTTTTAATATATATATATTAAAAATAGTAAATAATGATTTAAGTTTTATAATAAAATATACATTGTTTGGAGTGCTTGCAGAATTTATAATTTGCTATACGATATTAAAATTCATTAATTCAAAAAATGCAAAAACTATATATAAAGCGAGTTTTCCTTTGCTAATATTAAATATACTAGCATTATTAGTATTTAAAGAAAATATAGTTAATTACATTTTCCTATTTAAAATATTAGAAAGACTAGCAGAAGTATGTTATTCAATGCCGTATGAATTAATAGTAATTGGATCAAATAATAATAACACTATGAGTAGTTTTATGGCAAATATAAATATACTTTCAAGTATTGCAACAATATTAACCCCTATTTTTTCAGGGTTTATAATAGGGAAATTTTCTTATTATATGTTATTTGTTATCTTAATATTAGAAGCATTAATTATTATTGCAATATCATTCAAAATAGAAGACTTTACAGTTAGCGACAAAAGGCTAGAATTAAAAAAATATTTTAAGATAACTAAAGATAAAAAACATATACAAGATATTTATAAATGCATGTTCTATAGAAGAATATCATCTCAAGGAGCTATAACAGAATTATTACCAATAATATTATTTTTAAGATTAGGAACAGAGATGGACTTAGACACATATAATTCAGTGTTTGCAATACTTTCAATAATATCATTACAAATACTAAAAATACTAAACAATAAAAAGATAAAAAAAGACTTCTATCCAAGCTTAGCAATTATAATATTTTTATCCTCATTATTAGTAGTATATAATTCAAGCTTTATTACATTGCTAATATACTACATTTTAATGAACTCTTTAGGAACAATAATAGAGTCAGAATCTTGTAGCATAGTATATTCAGCAATAAGAACAAAAGATTTAATCGAATATAAAAAAGAACATATATTTACCTATAATATTTATATGACAGTTGGGCAGATAATTAGTTATAGTCTAATATATATATTATATAATTATTTTTATGATGTAAATATATTAGCAATATCAGTTTCAATATTAATGTTTTTCTTAATAATATCAGCAATATACTTGAAAAGAACAGAAAAATATTTAAAAAATAATGAGTAAGTTAATTAAAAATATAAAGAGCATAAATTCACACTTTATGCTCTTTGTTTAATATCTAACAATATATTAACTCTTTAAAAATAACTTCTTCTGCTATATGTTTATAATTATTTATAAGTCCTGTCCATTTTAAAGGGTCAGTATTTTTCAAATTTTCATCAATAGGATTTCTATCTAGCATTTGTTTCATAAGTACTTCAAATTTTCTTTTAGCTTGTTTATCAGTTTCTATAATATGTTTTCTTAAAGTTTTGTTCATAAACATTATTATATATTCAGCTTTTTTATGATTTTTTAAATATTCTAATCTTAAATGAACATACCTTCCAATAATATAATCATTTTCGTAAATCTCCTTTTCCAAATATAAGTCAGGAACGAAAAAGTCTGCTTCTTTGTGATAAGTTATCTCTACCATAACTAAAACCTCCTAAAATTTAATTTGACTACTTTTAGAACTATAATTTTATATCTTTTTAGCTGTCTATAAACACAAATTTTTATAAAGTGTACTTAACTTATTCTTACTGGAGTTAGAAAAATGTCTAAAGTTATATGGGGAAAAATTATAATAATATTTATATTTTGCATTGGATCTCTAACCTCTACGTATTTTATTATGAAAGTAATGAAAGAAACGAATATAGAAATAAAAAACAATAAAGAAACAATATATAATCTATTTGATAATTTTCCAGAAAGTAAAAATATATATTATACTTCGCATAATTTATATAGCAAATGGAGTATTGGGCCTACGATATATCAAATTGATATTTTAGCAGAGTTAACTGAAGAAAGTTATTATAATTTTATAAAACAAATTGAAAGTACAAAAGAAGAAACATTAAAAATGAAATTTAATCCAAACGATATCACATACAATTGGGAAAGACTGGAAGATACAACCATTCTAAAATCAAAAGATGCAGAAATAGCATCCGTTACAGAAATTTATATTGATGAAAATAATAAAACGATTTATATAGTTGCAATAGGTGGAAACTAAAACAGATAGTTAAAAAGGATAAACAAAATAGGAAGGAAAACTAAAACCATTATTTGGGTAGATATCTTGAAAAACACAAATAAAAGTAATATAATTTTATAGGAAATGGAGGAAAAATTTATGAAAAATAAACCAGTTGTTATCATTATTGTTGTGATTTTTATCGTAATAATGGGAATATTAGGATATATTGCATTACAAGAACAACACAATTCAAATGTGGCAAATACGAATAATGAACCAGAAGAAGTGAAGGGAAATTATACCATAGTAGAGGCTATGAAACATATTGAAGCAACTAATACAGTGGAAGAAATCAGTGCTATTATAGGCTTTGAAACGATCACAGATGCTATGATTGGAAGTGATCCAATTTGGAAGTTTGATGCTAAAAATTGGATTAGTTACAAAACTGCTGGCAATGGTAATATTACAATTCAAGCAACAATTGATAAGGAAAGTATAAAAAACGATGCTCTAAAACTACCAGCATCAAGTGATTTGAAAAAGGATTTAGAAAACGGTTCATTCACATATGAAGAACTTGTCCAAAAAATCGGTGGAGAGGGAACATTAACAAGCATATCAAAAGGTTCTCTTAGTTATACATGGGTAGATAAAGCAGGTCAAAGATTAGGTGCAACTTTTAACAATGAAAGTGGTAAATGTACAGTTGCAAGTTATCGTTAATAGAAATTAGATATAAGCAAGGCAGATGGTTATCAGCCTTGCTTATTTGGAATATCCCAACAGATGGTTATCAGCCTTGCTTATTTGGAATATCCCAACAGATGGTTATCATTTTATATATTTTTTGACGCCAATTATCAAGTAGAATATACGGAGATAGAAATTATCCCTTCGGATTAGAGTAGAATAAAAAGACAAAAACAGCTTGACAATTTATGGAAAATATGTTATACTAATTTAGCATTCGCGTAAAAAGTAGCAGAAGAAACGGAGGAAAATCGAATGCGGAAAAAAAGACCTGACTGCAACGAAGCAGCCAAAAAATTCCTTGGGAAGATTCTAGCAATCTTCCACGCCACCGGCTCCGGAAGAAAGATTTACCGGGTGAAGATGGAAAAGACGCACTGTCGCAATATCTTCTCCTGCCAAGTCTGCTTCTCGGAAACGGGGGACGACTATTACCACAGGACCTGTGAGGACCCGTTTCATTTCGCCACTTCGGAAAAACTGCTGAGAAGCGGTCAGAAGCAGATCCGAAATATGCCCAAAGTCATGGATTTGATGGGGTATTTTGAAAGAACTGCCTTTCCAGAGGACATTTTGGAGCAGGTAAGATTGATGGTCCAGGCTATTCACTTGACGGACTATCGTGTGGTAGAAAGCAAAGACGCTTTGGAATTTATCCGTGTAACTCCGCAGGAATGTGAAAGAAAGGGAGCCTAAAATCAGGCACCACCGAAAGGACCTCGAAACCAGAGATGGTTTTCGAGGGCTTTTCGGTTTCAAAGTGTTAATTTTTCCAGGAAACGCTTGACAAATCAGAAAAAATGGTGTAAAGTATAAAAGCATTACACTTCGGAGGTGGTAAAGTGGAAGAGAAAGTAAAGATTAGTATGTTACTTGAAATCTATGGCAAACTTTTAACAGAGAAGCAATCCCAGATGCTAGAGGACTACTATAACCATGACTTATCCTTATCCGAAATTGCAGAAAACCAAGACATTACAAGACAGGCAGTACGAGACAATATCAAAAAGGGGGAGAATAAACTTTTCGAGTTAGAAGAGAAGTTGAGCATTATGAAAAGGACGTTAGAACAAGAAAAACAAATACAAGAGATACTAACAGAACTTAGTAAAATTACCGATTATTCTTCAGACAAAAAAATTGAAAAAGTTTTGAATCACGTGAGAAAAGAACTAAATTGCTTAGTATAAGGAGGAACAAGAATGGCTTTTGAAGGATTATCTTCTAAACTTCAGGAATTTACCAAAAAGTTAAGAGGAAAAAGTCGTATTACCGAAACAGACTTAAATGAAATGCTAAGAGAAGTAAAACTTGCCTTATTAGAGGCAGATGTCAATTACAAGATTGTCAAAGAGTTTATTGCATCTATCCATGATAAAGCACTTGGGCAAGATGTTCTAAAATCTTTAACACCAGGACAACAAGTCATTAAAATTGTAAAAGATGAACTTGTGGAATTACTTGGTGGAACGGAAAGCAAAATTAGTTTTTCACCGAATCCGCCAACTATTCTTATGTTAGTAGGTTTGCAAGGTTCTGGGAAAACGACAACAGCCGGAAAATTAGCCAACTTACTTCGTAAGCAAGGAAAAAAGCCATTATTAGTTGCTTGTGATGTATACAGACCAGCAGCCATCAAACAGTTGCAAGTAGTGGGAGGACAATTAAATATTCCTGTGTTTGCCAATGAAACATCCAAAGATGTTGTCCATATTGCAAAACAGGCAATCAACGTAGCCATGAGCAAATTAAATGATGTCATTATCCTTGATACAGCAGGACGACTTCATATTGACGAAGAACTAATGAACGAACTCAAAAATGTAAAGGCAAATGTTCGTCCACATGAAATCTTGTTAGTAGTAGACTCTATGACAGGTCAAGATGCAGTTAATGTAGCAACCTCATTTAATGAAACATTAGGCATTGACGGTGTCGTACTTACTAAATTAGATGGTGACACACGTGGTGGTGCAGCATTATCTGTCAAGAAAGTAACAGGAAGACCGATTAAATTTGCAGCAACTGGCGAGAAACTAAGCGATATTGAAGTATTTCATCCAGACCGTATGGCATCTCGTATCCTAGGAATGGGAGATGTACTCAGTGTGATTGAAAAAGCGGAAGAAGCCTTTGATGAAGAAGAAGCACTAAAAATGGAAAAACAACTCAAAAAAGGAACTTTTGACTTGAACGATTATCTTGCACAACTAAGACAAATTAAGAAAATGGGTTCTTTTTCAGGTCTTATGAAAATGATGCCAGGTATGTCTGCTTTCAAAGATGTAGACATTGACGACCACGAATTTGTCAAAATCGAAGCAATCATTACTTCCATGACAGAAGCAGAAAGAAAAAATCCAAAACTCTTAAATGGAAGTAGACGAATTCGTATTGCAAAAGGAAGCGGAACCAGTGTTCAACAAATTAACAAATTCATGCAATCTTTTGAACTAACGCAAAAAATGATGAAGAAAATGAAAGACGAAAAAAGCATGAAAAAAATGATGAACAGCATTAACCCAAAAGACTTGAAGAATATGAAATTTTAATCAAATTGTTTTTAACTTTTTAAGTTTACATAGACAAAATTTTCAGGAGGTGAAATTATGGTAAAAATTAGATTACAAAGACAAGGTGCTAAAAAGGCTCCATTCTATCATATTGTTGTAGCAGATTCTAGATCTCCTAGAGATGGAAAAGTAATTGAGAAAATTGGAACATATAACCCAATGACAGATCCAGCAACAATCGTAGTAGACAAAGAAAAAGTAGAGGCATGGGTAAAAAACGGAGCAAAAATGACAGACTCTGTAAAAGCCTTAATCGAAAAAACAAAATAGAAAAGGACTATCGCGATGAAAGAAATTTTAGAAACGATACTAAGAAATTTAGTAGAAAATCCAGACCAAATACAAATTACCGAAACGGAAAACGAGAAGGAAATTGTATTAGAAGTCAAAGTTGCTGAAGTGGATATGGGACGCGTAATTGGAAGACAAGGTAAAGTTGCTTCCTCCATTCGTACCATTATGAAATCCATTGCAGGCAAAGAAAAAAAGAAAATTACCGTTGAGTTTATAGGTTAGAAGTATGAAACAAGAATATTTTGAAATTGGACAGATTGTCAATACTTTTGGAATTAAAGGTCAAGTAAAGGTAACACCATTTACAGACGATATTCGCCGCTTTGACGAATTAAAAACCATCCTAGTCGAGAAAAACGGAAAAAAACAAGTCAAAGAAATTGAAGATGTGAAATATCATAAAAATATGGTACTCATCAAATTCAAAGGAATTGAAGATATCAATATGGCAGAAACGTTGCGAAACGCATATTTGAAAATCAAGCGAGAAGAAGCAAGAAAATTGCCACAAGATACCTACTATATCGCAGATTTACTTGGACTTTCTGTTTATACTGACGAGGGAGAATATCTTGGAAAAGTGGATGATATTTATTCTACAAAAGCACATGATATTTATGTTGTCAAAAACGAAGAAGGTAAGCAAATTTTGTTACCAGGAAGAAAAGAAGTTATCCAACAAGTAGATTTAGACCAAGAAAAAATTACAGTCCATCTACTCGAGGGGCTTCGATAGGAAAGTAAAATGAAATTTGATGTATTAACCCTATTCCCAGAAATGTTTGAACCACTGAAAACAAGTATCATTGGAAGGGCAGAAAAAGAGCGGAAAAATTGAGATTTCATATACGAACATTCGAGATTTTTCAAAAGACAAACATAAAAAAGTAGACGATACGCCATATGGTGGCGGAGCAGGAATGGTCATGAAACCGGATGTGATTTATGATGCGTACCAATCCATACAAGAGAAAGAAAATGCAAAAGTGATTTACTTATCTCCCAAAGGAAAAATGCTCCATCAAGAAATGGTGAAAAGGCTTAGCCAAGAAAATCATTTAATCTTGCTTTGCGGACATTATGAGGGAGTAGACCAACGAGTGCTAGACGAAATTGTAGACGAAGAAATTTCCATCGGAGATTATGTCTTAACTGGTGGGGAACTACCAGCTATGGTACTCATTGATAGTGTTAGTAGATATGTAGATGGAGTGCTCACGCAAGGCTCTACCTACGAAGAGTCTTTTTCACAAGGTTTACTCGAATATCCACAATATACAAGACCAGAAGTCTTTTTAGGAAAGACGGTGCCAGAAGTATTAAAATCCGGAAATCATGAAAATATTCGTAAATGGAGATTGGAACAATCTCTTACAATAACCAAACAAAAACGACCAGATTTATTAAAGGAAGGAGGATATCATTCATGGATATCATTAAATCAATCGAACACGAACAATTGAAGAATACGATACCAAACCTTAAAGTTGGCGATACTGTAAGAGTTCACCAAAGAATCAAAGAAGGTAATAGAGAAAGAATCCAAGTTTTTGAAGGTATCATTATTAAAAAACAAGGTGGAGGATTAAATGCTACATTTACTGTAAGAAGAGTAGCGTACGGAGTAGGAACGGAAAAAACATTCTTAATCCATTCTCCAATGGTAGAAAAAGTAGAAGTAGTAAGAGTAGGTAAAGCACGTCGTGCAAAACTATACTATCTAAGAGATAGAGTAGGTAAAGCTGCTAAGACAAAGGAAAATATTGGTGCAAGAATTGAAACAACTGAAATTTCTTTGAAAGAGGATTTAGCAGAAGAGCCAGTAGCAGAAGAAGTTGCGGAAGTTGTAGAAGAAGTGCCAGTACAAGAAGAAGCAGCTGCAACCGAAAAAGTAGAAGAAGTTGCAGAGGCTCCAGTAGAGGAAGTAAAAGAAGAAGAACCTGCTAAAGTTGAAGAAGAACCAGCTGAAAAAGCAGAAGAGAAAAAAGAAGATAAAGAATAATTTTACATCCGAAAAGAGAGAATGAAAGTTCTCTCTTTTTCTTGTGCAAAATAACAAAAAATGTATTTACAAATACAGTTCTTTAAGATACAATACAAATGAAAAAAACTCGAAAAAGGAAAAAATATGTATCAATATATTTCAAAAAAAGAAGAAGACACCATTTGCTTTGCGAGTAAACTTGCAAGTGTTCTTCAAAAAGGAGATTTAATTTGGCTATCTGGGGATTTAGGAACCGGAAAGACCAAATTCACACAAGGAATTTTAAGACATTTTGCGATGGAAGACCAAATATCTTCTCCTACCTTTACCATTGTCAATGAATACCAAAATGACCAAGCAGAAGTCTACCATTTTGATGTCTACCGTTTGGAAAATGAAGAAGAGTTTTGGGCAATTGGTGGCGAAGAATATTTTGAAAAAGGAATTTGCCTCATCGAATGGGGCGAACGAATTGCTGAAATTCTTCCCAAACCGTATCTAAAGATATCTTTGGATAAAGTAGAGGAAGACGTCAATGAGCGAAGAATTACCGTAGAGCTATTTGGCGAAATACGAAAAGAAATTTTAGATTTTTTGGAGGCAGAAAGTGAAAATATTAGCGATTGACACATCTTCTCAAGTTTGTAGTGTCAGTATTGTGGAAAACGAGCGAGTGCTGATTGAATTAAAAAATACAGACGAAAAAACACATTCACAAAAGTTAATGCCTCTTGTGGACGAAGCCTTTGCAAGAACTGGACTTTCCCTCGACCATATGGATTTGCTCGCATGTTGTGTAGGACCAGGCTCTTTTACAGGGATCCGTATTGGGATTGCAACTGTAAAAGCATTTGCGGATACTAAGAAAATACCAACGATTGGTGTTACCTCTTTAGAAGGCATGGCATATAACATATTAGCGGAAAACGTGTGTGTATTGCTCGATGCTAAACATGAAAATGTGTATCTGGGATTGTATCAATTACAACCAGATGACAGCTATGGATGCGTCTTAGAAAAAGCAGTTACCATAGAGGAAGCCATAACAGAATTAAAGCAAAGAAAAATGGAACCAGTTACTCTTCTAGGAGATGGCGTAACAACCTATTTAGACAAAATTGTGCAAAATTTTGAAAGTTGTAGAATGGTAGCAGACGAATTAAATGAGGCTTCTAGTGTAAGTATTGCAAAATCTGCATATACTAGATATAAAAAAGGACAGAATACAGGAACATCAAAAGATTTAATTCCAGTCTATTTGAAAAAATCCCAAGCAGAACGAGCATTAGAAGGAGAAAAATAGATGGAAATAAAAAGGATGACCGTAGCAGATAGCAAAAAAATTCAAGACTTTTGCGAATTTGACAATTTTTGGAACCAATATATTTTTCAGCAAGATATCCAAAGTCCCAATGCTTTGTATTATCAGGTGGTAGAGCAAGAAGAAATTGTCGGAATTCTGGGAGCAAGTAGAATTTTGGACATCATAGAAATCCGCAACATTGCTGTCAAAAAGAACAAACGAAGCCAAGGCATTGGAACAAAGTTATTACAGCATTTTGTACAGGAACTACAGCAAGATAAAACGATTGCTAGAATAGAATTGGAAGTCAGTGCAAAAAATACAGTCGCAAGGAAGTTATATCAAAAACAAGGATTTCAGCGGTTACCATTGGTTCTTCCATATAAGAAACTTCAGTTGCTGTTGGCAAGTCTGCTGGGTTATATAACTCCACTACTTCTCCTGTTGTTTTGTGTACTTTATAAATAACGGATGGAGAAGTTGTAATTAAACTTAGGTCAAATTCACGGTCTAGACGCTCTTCAATAATTTCTAAATGAAGTAAACCTAAGAATCCACAGCGAAAGCCAAACCCTAAAGCTGTTGAGGTTTCTGCCTCGTATTCTAATGCTGCATCATTGAGTTTTAGTTTTTCTAAGGCCGTTTTCAGATTTTCGTAATCGCTACCATCGACTGGATAAAGTCCACAATATACCATTGGATTGACTTTTTTGTAGCCTGGTAGTGGGTCGGTTGCTGGATTTTCTTTTAAGGTAATCGTATCTCCGACACGAACATCGGATAAGTTTTTAATACTGGCTGCAATATAGCCTACTTCTCCTGCTTGCAATTTATCTGCTGGTTGGTAGGAACCTGGTTCAAAATATCCAACTTCTGTTACCACAAATGACTTTCCGCTTGCCATAAGTTGGATTTCATCTCCCACTTTGACTGTTCCGTCTTTGACACGCACATATGCAATTGCTCCTTTGTAGTTATCATAAAGGGAGTCAAAGATTAAGCATTTCAAATGGGAGTTCTCTTCTCCTATTGGTGCTGGCAAGTCTGTTACAATGCGTTCTAATACTTCGTCAATGTTCAATCCAGTTTTAGCGGAAATGCATGGAGCATCTTGTGCTGGTATTCCAATAATATCTTCAATCTCATTTTTGACTTCGTCGGGTCTTGCGTTTGGTAAATCTACTTTGTTAATTACTGGCAAGATTTCCAAGTTATTGTCTAGGGCAAGATATACATTAGCTAGTGTTTGTGCTTCTACACCTTGGGAAGCATCCACTACCAATATTGTTCCATCACATGCCGCCAAACTACGAGATACTTCATAATTGAAATCCACGTGTCCTGGGGTATCAATTAAATTCAACTCATAGGTATGTCCATCTTTTGCTTGATACAGCATTTTTACGGCTTGGGACTTGATGGTAATGCCTCTTTCTTTTTCAATATCCATATTGTCTAATACTTGGTTTTCCATTTCACGTGCCGAAAGAACGCCTGTCTTTTCAATCAATCGGTCTGCCAAGGTAGATTTTCCGTGGTCGATATGAGCAATAATGCTAAAATTACGAATATACTGTTTTCGATCTTCCATTGCTTCCTCTTTCTTCTTTTTTCAAACTTTGTTCCTATTTTACCATACTTTTCCGCTTCTTTTCAAGAGGAATTGTAAGAAGTCCTTCCCTACAATTTCGGATAACATTTCTATTTTTTCAATTTGTTTTGCTTCTCTTTCTCTAATTGCTTTAGACTTTTTTCAGGAGTTGGCATATCTTCTGGCATGGTTCCTCCTAATTCTTGTATCGTTTTTCTTATTTTTGCTCCCACTTTGTAATGTGTTATATTAGCTTCTTTTTCACCTTGTATTTGCTCTTTCTTTAATTTTTGTTTTTCTCTAATTTTTCCAAGTTCAACTCGCTTTCTTGGTCCTCGAATAAAATCTTACTGCATTTTCCATAAAATGCAAAGATATTTTGCGAAATTTTGTTTTGTCTTTTGGAGCATAAAAATAGGCAACATTCATTGCCTATTTTCTCACTAATCTTTACTATTTGCTTTTGCATATTTTTTCAATTTCTCATATGCCAAGTAGTTTACTGTTCCTGCCGGGAATTTTCCATCTTTATCTTTCTTTCCAGCTGGTACGCCTGTTAAGATTTCAATTCCTTCTTCAATCGTAGAAACTGAATAGATATGGAATTTCTTCTCTTTTACTGCTTGTACAATTTCGTCCGATAAACTCAAATTCTTGATGTTTTGTACTGGTATCATAACACCATGGCTTCCGTCGAGTCCTCTCATCTTACAAATTTGGAAAAAGCCCTCTATTTTATCATTTACGCCACCAATCGGTTGGATTTCTCCTTTTTGGTTGACAGAGCCTGTTACAGCAATTCCTTGATTGATTGGTACTTCTGCTAGGCTAGATAAAATGGCATAAAGTTCGGTACTAGATGCACTATCTCCATCCACGCCATTATATAACTGCTCAAAACAGATGCTTGCTGTTAAGGACAATGGATTCTCTTGTGCAAACATTTCACCAAGATACGCGGTTAGAATTAAGATACCCTTTGAGTGAGAAGAACCAGAAAGTTCAACTTCTCTTTCAATGTTTACAACGCCTGTCTTGCCCATATACGTATTGGCTGTAATCTTCACTGGTTTTCCAAATGAATAATCTCCAATACTCATAATAGTAAGACCATTGATTTGTCCTACTTTTTCTCCTTTTGTTTCAATTAAAAGGGTATTGTCTTTTATCATATCAAGATAACGAGTATCATATTTTTTCACGCGTTCAATTCTTTGTGTCAATGCCTTTTCTACAAAATCTTCTGTTACAATTTTGGAACGAGAAAGTTTTGCCCATGTTGCTGCTTCTCCTACAATTTCTGCTAACGCATTAAATCTTGTCGATAGTTTGTCTTTATCATTGGAAATCTTAGACGCATATTCCATCACTTTTGCAACAGCAGAACGGTCCAGTGGTGGTAATTCTTCTTGGTCGCAATAGCCTTTAATAAATCTTGCAAGTTTTGTCATATTTTCTGTGGTGCGTGGTGCATCATCTTCAAATTCTACTTTGATTTTGAATAATTTGCGGAAATCGTTATCAATCGCAAGTAATGTTTGGTAAACGTTTTCATCTCCAATTAAAATTACCTTTAAGTCCAATGGAATTGGCTCTGGTTTCAAAGAAACCATTACCATGGAAGAGCGAGGGTCCGCTGCATTTTCAATTCCGATTTCTTTCATACGAAGTGCCTTTTTCAAAGTTTCGTAGCAAAGTCCATTTGCAATTAAATCATGGATTTGGAATACAATGTATCCACCATTTGCTTTGTGAAGTAAGCCCGGTTTTAACATCGTATAATCGGTTTTCAAAGTTCCATAATAGTTCTCATATTCCAACTTGCCAAAAATGTTATGATACGAATAGTTTGAGTCCATAATGACTGGCGCACCCTCCGTATTGCTGTTATCAACAAAAAGGTTGACTCGGTAGTTAAGCCATGGCTTTAGGGCTGTTTCTGGTTTTCC
>Ga0137298_10800_pt1 | contig 21779 bp, 15 predicted proteins | sample RamsorincwithD2O_2_FD_97182 | JGI IMG/M metagenome (GOLD analysis project Ga0137298, IMG submission 97182) | Mouse cecal microbial communities from Vienna, Austria - Glucosamine amended with D2O | ecosystem: Host-associated > Mammals > Digestive system > Large intestine > Cecum | place: Austria...
TAAGAAATACTGAAATAGCGGCAATCCCGTTGATAATTCCCAAAAACCGCTCCAGAATCTTATCCCATTTCCTCAGAACGGACATATTCTCTTTCATCTCCTCTCTGCCTGCAGCCTCTCAGGCAATTCCAATATTATCTCTTTTGTGATCTTTTTGACAGTCCGAACTGCTGTCATCTTTACAGCCTTTTAGCAGTCCTGGCTGTCATCCTCCGATATTCCAGTCTCTCACCCTCTCCACTCCGTGAGACTCCAGAATCTCATAATATCTTGACACGATCTCCGCCCCTTTATAGCCGGCATCGTCCAGGCTTTTTACCAGTCCGTTTACAATATCCGGCAGACTTGCCGCCCACTTCTCCTGTTCCTCCCGGCTCAGGCTGATAATCGTGCACCCCTGTTCTTTAAGGGTTTCCAGATCCTGCTCATGAATCTCATTGATATAGTTTGCCTCATATTCCAGATACCCCTCTCCCACCTCTGCCAGAATGGCCTGTATCTCCGCCGGAAGGTCGTTCCAGGTATCCAGATTCACTGTAATCGCATTAAAAGGCACTACATTAAAGTTAGCGTCCAGATAATAGGGAGCCACCTCATACACTTTAAGATTCACACAGGAGCGGGTTGGCTGAATGGTTGCCTGGCACACATTTGTCTGAAGGTTCTGATACGTATCATTGAGGGAAGTCTGAACTCCCACTGCCCCGGACCCCTCAATCCAGGAAAGATTAATCCCGGCTGCTCCGATCTTCATGCCATTAACATCCTCTAAGGATTTCACTTCCTTAGTACTGTAGAATCCGTAAGGATCGGAAACACCGATGCCAATAAACTTCTGGTTGTAATCCTTCTCATAGGTCTCTGTAAATTCCGGATATTCTGAATAAATCTGCTTGATAACATCTGCCACAATCAGCGGATCCGAACAGGAGAACGGCATGCTGTACACCATATCCTGCAGGGGCAGCCTGGATGCTTCAAAGACAAGAATCGTACAGCCGATATCCACCAGCCCGTCCTGGACCCCCTGCAGTTCATTGCCAAGAGAAACCACGGCGCCGCCATAGGACTTCACCCAATTAATCTCATAATTTGTCTCCTTGCTGACACGCTCCGATACATTTTTAACAAAATAATCCTCCAAAGCCGTAATCCACGGATTTGACTCGGAGTGGCCTGAGCCGATCCGCAAGGTAATCGTCTCCTTATTCCCGGATACAGCAGCCTGATTCTCCTGGGCAGAGGGAGGAGCTGTCTGGGTGTTATTCTGAGTTTTGGCACTGCTGCTACCATTTCCGTTCCCGCCTCCGCAGCCTGCCATAAAAGAAAGCATCATAGCTGCTGCCATTCCCCATGCCAATAATTTTCTTTTCTTCATATTCCCCTTCCTTTCTTATCCGGCAGCAGATTCTGTGATTTCTGCTGCTTTTTGACCTTGTAATCTTAGTGTGCCTGAGTTTTTTGTTCTCATACCTAATATTTCCGTTTTTGGACACCGGATATTGGATACAACTCAATGCTAATATCATACACTTTATTGTGCATTTTGTCAATATTTATACTTAAAATATTTATTTTCTATTTTTATTGCACAATTGTTTTCCAGACATTGGATACATAATCCAATTCATTGACTTTTCTTTGCTTTTGCGCTATAGTAATATGGCAGAAAACATACGAAATTCAAGTGAGGAGCCTATTTATGGAAAACAATCAGCCGCTAATCCAATATACAACCGTTTCCGATTCCGTCTATCTTTGGATTAAAAATGCTATTATTCAGGGGGATTTTAAGCCGGGAGAACATATTGCCCAGGAAAGTCTGACCAAGAAATTAGGTGTCAGCCGTACCCCTGTCCGGGATGCCATAAAGCGTCTGGAAGCAGAGGGACTTCTGATTACCCGTCCCCATTGCGGAGCCGTGGTCTTCCAGCTGGACAGGAATTGCCTCCACGAAATCTATGATATTCGGATTTTAATCGAGCAGTACTGTGCTGCCAGAACCTGTGTGAAAGCATCCGAAGAACAGATCAAACAGATTGAAGACATTAATCTGCGCATGTTAAACTATTCCAACAACTCAAAAGAGTTTATGCAGCTGGACCGGCAGTTTCATGCACTTCTCTGTACCCTTTCCGGCTGTACCAACACGGTTGAGATTTTGGAGGGCCTTTGGAACAAATGCGATTCCTTCAAGTCCATTTACTACTCCCTGGAAGGGCGGAGCAACGACACCTTAGCCGAGCATACCCGCATCATCCAATGTCTGAAAAACCGTGATGTGGCGGGAACCAAACAGGCAATCTTTGATCACCTGAACGATGTTGTGGACAGCGTCAACTCCCAGGTTAATTTTTCTTAACTGCTATTCTGAGAAATTATTTTGAAGAATATCTATGCAAAACAGGATACAAACGCAGTCGGGAAAATAAACGGGAAAGCAAATCCGGCAAAACGCGTCACTGGCGCGTTTTGCCGGATAGTTACGATAAAATAGCTATTTGGGCGGTTTCCTCCACAAGTTCTGCCAGATAGGCCGCCTCCCGCATATCCCTTCCCATTGTCACCTGCCCGTGGGCCCGGAGAAGAAACCCGCACATGCCCGGATGCTCTGCCAGTTCTTTGAGAATATGGGGAAAGTACTCCTTCGGCACTGCATAAGAGTGGGTATCAAACACCGGCACATAACCATGAAGTTTCATCCGGGAATGGTGGGTGGCAAAATCCAGTTGGTCATGGGCGGCCGCCCATGCCGTAGCATAGGGAGAATGGCAATGCATAATCGCTCCAATCTGGGGAAAGGTCCGGTACAAGGCGCCGTGAAGCAGCGCCTCCTTGGAAGGCTTTTTGTCTCCTGCTACCACATTCCCGTCAAAATCGGTAACCACCGCCGTTTCCCTTCCCACCTCGTCAAAAGCAACATCCGTTGCCTTAACCAGCATCAGCTCCCTGCCGGCAATCCGAATACTCAGATTCCCTCCATTGCTCATCTGGTAACCCTGGCGGTAAAATCTCTTTGCCGCCTGGCTCAGTTCCTTTATCTCCTGTTCATATTCAAAATCCATAGCCTCACCTTCCCCCTGCTTCCAATAGCCTTTCCATCTCCTCTGCACATATATGGGCAAACTCCGGATCACAGAAATTCAGATCATATGTCTTAAAAATAATTTCCGGCTTTAATTCCTTCTCAAAAATCTCCCTCATCTTCCGTATCGTCTCCGGCTTGTAAAAGAATTCTCCCGGCCTGCTTAAGGTCCGAAGTCCTCCCAGAGGCAAAACCACCTCCGTTCTTCCTCTGGACCGGTTCAGACGGCTGACAATGGTTTGGGTGATCTCTAAAATCTCATGCTCATAAAGCCGGGTATGAGTCAGGTCCTTATTGTGCCACACATATCCCCGCTCCTCTGCATCCTCAAACAGTTCGTCCGACCGAAGGCAGGCAAAATCAATCCCTCCCGGACAGACCAGCGCAGGGATTCCTGTTTCTGCCGCAGCGCAGAGACGGTTATCCGCCCCCTTGCTGTATCCGTAACCGCCGAAATATTCTGCCGTCATCTCGTGAAGCGACAGGTCCATGACTGCTCCGATAATCCCCTGCCGGATCAGATCCTCCATCACTTTTCCCCCGATACCTGTAGAATGGAAGCTGATCGTCCTTCTCCCTCTCTTTGCCAGCTCATCCGATGCCTGCATCACCGTATCATTGGTTATCCCCATCAGCGTAGCTGCTATGTAGCACTCTCCTCCGGTATCAATGGACGATGTCCCGGCAGACACCATCCCCACCATGGCGCCTACGGCATTCCCCAGCACCGCCTGGCTGATCGGATTCATTCCTGCAAAATCCACAATGGAAGGAAGTACCATAATATCCTTATCTCCCACCACCGTATCAAAATACCGATACCCGCTGGCTATGGTGGAGCAGATCAGCTTTGGAAACCCGACAGGCAGCAGGCGAAGGGCGGCAGAACAGACGACTGTATTCTGCAGTCCGCCCATGCCGATCACCCCATCTATCTTCTTTTCCTCATAAAGCAGGCGAGTCATCCGACAGATGCCGTCTGTCATGGCAGAGATCGCTCCGCTTTTGTCCATTTTTGAAACCTGCTCCCAGGTATAGCCGCTCACGGCAAGGATCTGTTCCCGGGAGATATCCCCCTGAATCGGAACTCTTTCCCCTGTACTGATATCCAAAACCATCGGCTCCATACCCGCTGCCCGAATTTTTTCCCTTACAAATACAATCTCGTGATATTTTGTATCACAACATGCAATTACTGCAATTACTGCCATTCCTCTCGAAGTTCTCTAAACTTCTTATCTCACCTGCCTTCCGGTTCCAGGCCAAGGATTGGCGTTTTCTCGATCCGGCCCAGCATTTCTCTGTCGTGGCAGGTCAGAATATGCTCCAGACTTTCGGAGCGGTCCTTAATCAGCCGAATACTGTTCCACACAGCTACAATATCCGAAAAACGGTTCGGCGGCGTGATATCATAGTGCAGCTTTTCAATGGGTTTTGTGTTGTCCTTAATAAAAATCGCATCCCCGCAGCAGATATATTTCCCTGCCGCTGTGTCAATCTCCACTGACTGATGTCCAACGGAATGTCCCGGCGTCTCAAACACCCGGACACCCGGCATGATCTCTGCCTCACCCTCCACCAGCCTCATATCCATCCCCTCAAAGGGCCTGGTAATCCCCAACTGAGGCGCCTCATAAGATTTGTAATACAGAGGAATGGGATTCATAGCAAACTCATATTCCTTGCGATTTACATAAAATTCCGCATTGGTAAATCTCTCCATATAGAAACAATGATCCCAGTGGAGATGGGTAAATACCACAATCCCAATATCTTCCGGCTTATATCCCAGCTTCGCCAGCTGCTCTGTAATGGCCATCCCCTCCGGCTGGAAGGAGCCGTGGTGATGATAGCGGTCTGCCCGCTCCGTGTCCGACATGCCTGTATCCACCAGCAAAAGCTTGTCCCCGCCTTCCACTAAATAAGTAAAAACCGGATACTCCTCCTCCTTATCCGATGCCTCCGGATAAAAGGCGATAACTGAATGATGGTACAGATATTGCCTGGGAATCATTGTCACAAATCCTGTATTAATAGGCCTTATTGTTAATTTGCTCATACATGGTACCTCCTGGCTATTGTATATGAGGCATCCATTGTATCCAGTGTCCAATCTGATTATAAAAAATTCCGGGTCTTTTGTCAATCAGATTTTAAAATCCAGGCTTTTTTATACTCTTAAAAACTGCCTGGCATAATCCGCCATTCCCGCATACCTGCCTGCACGGCTTGATAGCGGCCTGGCAGCCGCCTGATAACAGCCGAACCCGACAGGAGTCACCTAAAATTACAGGGCTGCCATCTGGCAGCCCCATACACTATCCTTATTCTCCCTCTACCCCAAAATCTGTTTCAAAATAAACGGGTCCTTAATCTTCTTATCCTCTGCCAGCAGCACAACCTTCGCCATAATCTCTGCCGTCTTCGGGTCCTCATCGACAAAAGGCAGGAACAATTTGCCCCGCTTCTGGCTGTGCACCGGCAGGATATTCAGCATAGCGCCGCCTTCCTGGTGAACCACGCCGCTGCCCAGATGGACATTGTAGGAGGCCCGGCTTCCCTGAATCAGCGCATGGCTTCCGGACAGGGTAACATTCTTAAGTCCAAACAAAGGCAGGTTAAATTCCACAATGGCACGGCGCATCTCGATCGTGGAATGGCTGGTCTCCGGGTCCACGCCGCCGGCATGGGCCACACTGACTGCCAGGTCCACATCCCGCATCACCTCGCTGTAAATCAAATCCGGCACCTGTTCCATAGCCAGGGGCTGGAAGGTCTTCCGGTCAGAGAATTCCACCCATTCCAGAGTCGGAGCCTCCACATCGCTGGGAGAGAACCAGTCTGCCAGGGCATAAATCCGGGCCACAATATTCTCTTTATAATAAATCTTCTGCAGTCCTTCCTCATAGTCCGCCACCCAGCGCCGCCCCCGCAGGCAGCCCACTGTCTTCCTCGGCTGAATCTGATTTCCGGCGAACATCCGGGAATACTTCTGCTCCGATTCCTCCGGCAGCTTTACATACAGTTCCCGGAACACCTGCTTAAAGGGCTGACGGATTCCATGGTCAAACAGATATCTCTGATACTCATGCCACTGGCCGGAACCGTACAGATCAAAGGGATGGGCAATCCGAAGTCCCTCTGTCGGTGAAAGCTTACGCCTCTGTCCGTCCCAAGCGGTCAAATACAGGAAACCCGCCTCCGCCATGTCTTCTTCGGACACACTCACGAAGCCGAACTCCCCGCTCGTCCCGTTTACCGCAAACACCAGCGGCTCCAGAATCGCCCGCACCACCGGATTCCCCAGCAGCTGCCCGGCCTCTGCCGCCATAAAGACATCGCCATGCTCCATGGACTCCTCCATCATGGACCGGGTCCGGGAGTATTGGTCCTTCAGCTTCTTATGGGCCTCCTTCACTTCCAGCACATAGGGATTCTTCCCCAGCCGGGAGGGAACCGACTTCAGTTCCTTACCATCTTTCCGGCACAGGACCTGGCTTTTTCCGTCCCCGCCGATTTGCAGGCAGATCTCCACATCCTCCACCACAGTCCAATCCATCATGGCCGCAAACGCCTTTGCCAGCCGGGACTCCATATTGAGAGTCAGCCGGGTCACATCCCCATAGCCTGCCCGGACACTTAAATTCACCAGAGCCAGCTCCGCCGCCTTGGCCTCGCTGGCCCGCCTCTGGGCGCCGAACTGACGGCTCTCCTTCAAATATTGCTGAATATATTGATAACGCTCCAGCATATCCTGGTCCCGGTCCTCCCCAAAGGGCACCAGTCCGTAACTCATCAGCAAATCCTTGTTCCGCTTGGCCCCGATCTCCTGGCGCAGGGCCTGTAGCGTCACCTTTCCCGTGGCCGCATCCGCATACTTTCTGGCCCGGGAATGAGCCGTGCCGCTGGAAATATACTTGGCGGCATTGTAGAGCAGACCGAAATTTTTCTCCCCCAGAAGTCCGTAGGCCTCCTCAAACCAGGTCACGTCAAAGGCTCCGTTTTGCAGTTCTTCCGCCGTCAGGGGCGTGTACCTGGCAATTATCGCCTTTTTCTGTTCGTCAAAATGTTCGTTCATATGGGCCATAAAATAATAACAGCCGCTCTTTAATCCCTTCCAGCCCAGATAATCCTGAATCAAGTCAATCCACTGAGGCGCATACATGGCCACCTCAATCAGCCTCGGTTCCTTAATGCTGGTTTTCTTCAGCGCCGCCTTCAAATCTGCCCCCGTCTCCTCTTTTCCCGGATAGCTGGCCTTCAAAAGACTGCTTAGGACATCCTTTTTCGACCGGCTGCCGCCGCTGTAATACCAGGAATAGTAGGCCTCCCTGCTTAAGGTATCCTTTCCCAGGGCCATCAGAATCCGCACCAGATAATCAATTCCGCAGATATAGCTGATTCCCCGCATATCCCAGGAAAACTCCGTCTCTGCCTCCCCGCGGCGCAGTTCCGTATCCACCAGCACCGGTACGATTTTATCATACAGGCTTTGAAGCAGTTCTCCCAGCCAGGTACCCTCCCCAAGGGCCTGTTCCCCCTTCTGGAAAAGCTGATTGGTCATTTCCCTCCCGAAAAAGCTGTCCAGGACCCGCCGGTTCTGGGTCTTTATCCCTTCTCCCTTTTTCACCTCGCAGAGCAGCCGCAGACAATCCTCTCTGGCAAAGTACTCCAGCACTGCCTTGTACAAAATATCCTCCGAAACCATCCCCAGATGGTAAGCCTTCAAAAACCAGTAAGGCCGGATTCCCGTTATGGTATTTTCCTGCCCCACGCCTCCCCCGCTGAAGATAAAACGCCTCCGTTTCCGTTCCTCCTGGCATTTCACTTCCAGCTGCCAGGCCGCCGCAAAGGCCCGCTTAAAATCTTCCTCATCCTGCCAGCTGGAAAGTCCGCCCAGATACCGGGAAAAGAGAGGCATGCTGCTGATAGCGGCGGTGCTTTCCAGCTGTCTCCCGCTCCACCCGGTATAAGTATAACGAAGAATCTTATTTTCTCGGCCGATCACCGGCGTCATGGCCTCTGCTACGGCAATCCCGGTCTCCAGAATCCGTTTTTCATCCCGGTAATGCCAGTGATAGGCCGATACAATATCCCGCACCTGCTTCCCATACTCCAGATCCAGGGCCTCCGTCTTCAGGGGCATACGCCCAAACACTTTTTCATAGAAAGGAAGGGCCGCCTGGCAGGCGCCGTCGCTTCTCTGATACAGCAGCATTTGCAGTTCCGCCACTGCCCGGTAATCACCGATTTCTTTTTCATAGAAAGAGGCAAACACTTCCGGCAGCGGATAATCCGTCAGCTTCTGTTCCCAGATCGGCCGGCCATAATTCCATTTCCCTTTCAAAAAATGATAAGAATTTCCCAACAGGGTCTTCTCCCCGTTGATGGCCGTATACTCGTAATCCTTATTTTCCCGGATCAGGCTATCCAGCTTTTTCAGCTTTGCCACCGCCTCCTGCCAGGTAAAAGGCATACACTCCGCATAAAGCTGATCCGGCGTTTTCGTTGTCTTTCCAGGGCCGGGAACCTGCAGCGTCTCCGGCGCGTCCGGGTCATAGATCCCATAACCCTTTTTCTCCGATGCCCGCTCCCCGGCCTGGCCTCCCAGTTCCTGAAGGAGTACCTTTTCCTTATCCGTGGGATTCTCCACCAGTGCAGCCAGCTTTTTCAGCTGCTTGTACAATACGGCCTGTTTTTCATCCTTGGAAAGCCGCAGCAGCATATCCAGGCCCGCGCTGCGCTTTTCCTCCCGCTTATCCTGCAAAAGCCTTTTTAAGCAGCCCTCCATTTGCTCCTTGGGTTGTTCCATCAAAAGGCCGATCAGGGTTTTCCGCAGATTGCTCCTCTTAAACCGCAGCATATCCTCTGTCATGCGGTACTCGGGTTCGGCGAGGGTCAGTGTCTTCACTACACGGACAGCCTTTGCCGAGGTTTTTGTATCTGCATTTCCCATGTATTGAATCGCCAGTTCCCGCTGCTTTTCATTTTCCGGATCGTACAGCAGGAGATTGAAAAGCACTGCCCGGATCTCGCTGCCGGCCTCTCCCAGAAGTTCCGCCGTCTCCGTGATTTTCTCCTCATCTCCCAGCAGGTAGGCCAGAAGGGCCTGCTCGCTCACAATCGTGGCAGGCACAAGTTCCACCCGATGCCAGGGGAAGATACAGGGATCATAGACCAGCCCCTTTTTCGGCAACTGGCCGTAAAGCTGCCGAAACCGCCTATAGAGCCTTTCCGCCTCCTGCCTGCTGTCATACCAGTCCGAAATTCTCAGCGCCTGAGGCTTCTCCAGATCCGAAGAATACATCCTCTCTCCTATAGCCTTCCGAATCAGCTTTCCCGTCCGCTCCGCGAATGCCGGCATAAAGGCCGCGGTCAATTCCAAGTCATCGGACTGCTCCAGCAACACTTTTTTGGCCACCCGGATACGGATTTGCTCATCGTGAAGGCTGTTATTGTAAAAGGAAGCGGTCAGCTTCTGATTTTTCGTCCCCGCCTCCACCAACCGCTCCATGGAACGGATTCCATCCTCCACCTCATAAAAACCCTGGGCCCACAAAGCCACACTGATGGCAATCGAATCCTCCGTCATCAGCTGCTCCTGGCAGAACTCTTTCTCCCGCAGGCACCGCCCCATCAGCGTCATCATTTTCCCGTTTATCCGGTCCACATGGTCATAATCCAGAATGCCGATCCAGGTAGACAGCGCCCGCTTCACCGAGGAATAGCGCAGCAGATCGTTATCGTCAATCACCTGAAAAAGCTTCAAAAACGCCTCCGGCGTACCCTCGTCCATAGCCTCACAGATCACCTGGCGCAGCCCCTCCTGAAGACGCGCCGCCAGCAAAAGCCTGCACAGCAAATCCTGCAATTCTTCATGATCGGAGCGTAAAATCCCCAGAATCATCTCCCGATCCAGATAGGCCGTGTTATTCTCGCTTAAAATCAATTCCTTCATGGCCCCGATCACCGCCTGGTTGCCCCGGTCAATCTCCGCCGCATACAGATAGCTAAAACCCATATTAAAAAAATAGTCATTGCGGATGTAATCCAGCTTTTCCTCATCCATCCTCCGCAGCATATAATCCTCCAGCCGCTCCCCGCAGTAGAACAGCTTTTCATAGGTCTTCAGAAGAGAAAACACTGAAAAAACCTGGGGGCCGTAGCCGGCGGTCCGCACGGTTCTGCGCATCCACCCCTGCGTAAAAGGAAACCGGTTCAGCTTATCAATGATGTACAGGTAGGAATCCTGAAATGTCTTCGGCACAAAGACATCCAGCAGCTTCTGCCGGGAGACAGCTATGGCCGAAGGCTTTCCCGGCCGAAGCCAGGACCCGGACGCATTCTTCGGACAAAACCATTCAGAAGGCTTTTTTTCCGGCGCTCCATAGTACGCCCTTGAAATCTTTAAAAAAACCTCGTTTCCACCCATCTGCTCGTTCTTCAAAGCCAGGGCCAGTTCCTTCTCTTCCCCTGAAAGCTTTCCAATCCGTTGTTCCAGAGCCTGCCTGCGGCTGTCCGCAATCCTCCTTCTGCTGCTCCAGTCGAAATCCGCCATATCACCACATCCTTCCTGTCAGCATCGTCAGCCTGACAAATGTAAATACCTTTTCCTCTGTTACCACAATCCGCTCCTCCAGTTCCTCCAGAGACTGCCCGTCCATGAATATCCGGTAAATCCCATCCTCAAAGCACTGGATGGCGTTCTTCCCGGCCGCTTTCTTATCCGCCTTTTTCTCCCCATAGGAAATCCCGAAGCTGATCTTCCCTTTCTCGGCCTGGTCCTCGATCTCCTCCTTCGTCAGGCAGGCCAGGACCTCAGGAAGGGCGGCTGGGGAAGAACCGGGGCGGGAAAAATCCTGCAGCAGCATTTCCGACTGCTCCAGCCTGCTGTTATATTCCTCCACCTGGGAATCCACCACCGCCAGAATCAGTTCCCGCACCGTCCCAGGGCATCCGGCAACCTCGCAGACCGTCTCCTCCACAGCCTTTCGCCGCTTACTCACGCTCTTTACATTCACCCGCAATTTCACACTTTTGTACCTCCGCAAATGTCTTTGCTGCATCACAAGAAGCGATACACCATGTCCACTGACCTCATGCTTCGCCTTCGGCTCCCATTCGCTAAATGGCCAGGCATTGCTCTCGCTAAGTGTTCCTATTATATCACCTGGTCAATCATTCTGAAATATCTATTTTCAAAAAACCGGGGCAAAAACCAGGACAATTGTCACTCCCGTTTTCTCCTCTCGTTCACCGCCGCAAACACAATCAGCCCAATCCCGGCCACCAGCAGATACACCCACCAGGAAATACTCAGCCAGAATCCCTTTGTCATATACAAAGCCACCAGGATCAGAATCGTCCCGGACATCCCAATCCACCTCCTGCAGTGTTTCACCAACGCCCACACAAAAACCGTCAGGCAAATCCCTTCCAGAATCAGGGCATTGACCACTTCTCCACGAATCCAGGCGTTGGCCGTCAGAATCAGCAGGCACAGCAGATATCCTGTTGTCTGCATAATTTCCAGTTCCGTCAGGCCTTCTTTCTGCAACGTTTTTCCTCTCCAGATTTTCCCCAGGCCCCAGAGATACCCTGCCGCCGGCAGCAGCTGGATCTCCATCCACACCATAGAAGGCAGTTCTCCAAAGGGCTGATTCCAGAAAGCCAGAACCAGCATAAATGCCGCCGCCGACCAGGCCAGGCGTTTCCATCCCTTCACGGCCGCATACTGGAGGAAATACAGGGCCAAAATCAGAATCAGTACAAATCTCCAATATGCGCTCTCACTCCTGGCTGCCAACAAAGCCAGCACAAACCCCGCCAGTACATGATACCAGTCCACGCGCCAGCCGCCGAACACCCGTTCATCCCTCTCCCATATCCGGAAACGGCATCGGGCGGCAATCCCCGTCAGCGCCAGAGAAGCCAGTGTTATCCCGTTTATCTGATTCTCTGTCCACCCATAACGAAGCATCAGCACAAACGGCATCGGCATCCACGCCAGGCTGATGATCAGATGGGGCCAGATCTGTTTTCCCAGATAAAACATTCCGTAACATCCGCCGCACACAGCCAGGCATAACGCCAGATTCCACGCTTTTAAAGCCGGACTCTCATAATATGCCATTACCATGGCTGCCGCCAGCAGGCATCCGCAAGCGTCCCAGAATACCGTCCTGCCCTCCGGCAGTTCAAAACTGGCCACCCATCTTTTATGCACGGCTAGGCATAACGCGTATGCTCCCGCCACTCCCGTCAGCCGCAAAACCAGATTGTCTGCTGTAAACGGACACAGCAGGAGGTAGGTCCCCAGCATTGCATAGAACGCCGACACCTCCTTTTGTATTACCGCCCATTTCTTGTCCGCCGGCGCCTCCAGCCACAAATACCCTGACAGCAGCAGGAAAAACGGCAATGCCACCCTCTCTGCTGAAAATCGGACTGCCTGCATCACAGTACCCAAGGCCAAAATCGGAATATGATATCCCTCCCGCTTTTTTCTCTCCCGGGCAATCAGACCGCACAACAATATAAATTCCAATCCCCCCCGACCGATCCAGTCCGCCGCCATCCATCGCCATTCTTCCGGGAAATAATAGAAAACCCCGCATCGCAGCCAGAATCCCAGCGGGTAGGAAACCACATACCACAAAAGAAACGGAAATCCCAAGCGTGCTGTCATGGAACCTTTTTTCCGGACCATGATAACTGCCATCAAAACCAGCGCGCCTGCCAGGGCTTTTCCCGCGCTCCCCCACAACGGTTCCTGAATATAACCTCCCTCCCAGATCTGTTTCAGACAGGAACCTGCATTTAAGATCAATGCGTCAAGCAGCAGAAATCCCATATGAATTCCTTCTCCCGCCCTGGTCTGAAAATAAAATTTTCTCTTCTGCCCCACAATCAGGCACAGGGCCACTGCCATCTCCGCCAGCAAAAACGTATCCATAATGAGTCCTTGCTTACCGTCTGAAAGTTTAAGATAAAGCCAGGCCAGGAGATAATGAACCGCGCCTGCTGTTGCCGCACTGAAAAATATTTTTTTCCACTCACAAAATCTTTCATCCAGCTGCCATAGATTCCCCAGCAGCACGGCGCCAAGCGCGATCGCGATCCGCCACCGGAACCATCCGGCCACCTGAAAAAATCCGCCTATCGTAACCAAAAATATCGTCGGAAATGCAAAGATCCAGAAATGGAGCGGTGCAAACCAGGAAAATCCTTCCGCAAGCAGCTCCCACCCCTTTCCCTGCCGCTTCTGCGACTCATTTTTTGTCCCTTCCCAAAGCTTCTGCCGCCTGCGCAATCGTTCCAGGCCCCATTGTCCCGATATCAGTAAAAAAGCATAGATCATCATGGAACTAAGCCATTCACTGCAGCGATTCATCCCATGGGCCAGCATAAGAAACGTTATGCTGACCGTCATTCCCCAACAGCAGACCTGTGTGTAAATCCGGTCATCGAAACGCCGGATTCCCAGAAACAGAACCGTCACTGTTACCAGGCTCCCGACCCACAATACCCGCCATCGATTCTGTCCGTCCAGTATGTACATCGGCCCCAGCAACCGGAAATATGCAGCCGCCAGCACCGATAAAAACAGGAAGATGCTTCCCAAAATATAAAGCGCATTCCCGGTTTTGTGTATGTGGAGCCTTTTCTCCGCCAAAACGCTGGTTCCAAAAAACAGTCCTGCAAACACCAGGACCAGAAGCACTTTTGCCGGATTTGTAAGAGCCTGCCATGCGGTAGTGGCAAAAATCAACCCTGCCAGTACGATGAACACGACTCCTGCCAGCAACGCCAGAATTCCCATATTCCCCTTCTCTTTTCCTTTCCGGATGCAAGGGACGGCTTTTTTTGTGTGCTGCAGAAGCGGGGGATCTGTGTTGCCTCTTTCCATCGCTATGTGTGCTTTTGCCATTTCTGCCGTTGTCTTTTCTTCTGCCGTTGTCCTTTCTTCTGCCGTTGTCCTTTCTTCTGCCGTCGTCTTTTCTTCTGCCTGCTTTTGTACTGCCGGATTCTGCACTACCTGGCTCTGCTCTGCCGGGTTGTGCTCTGCCGGATTCTGCCGTTTGGGGGCCTGCACTGCTGCATTTTGCTCTGCCGCTGATATTCCGGATGCAGCCGCCTTCGGCATTTCGGCTTTCGCTTTCTTCCATACCTGATCGATTCTCAGTTCTGTCTCCAGTTCCTGAATTTTCTTCTTATATTGACCGTTTTTCATTCCCAGCCCGATAATAACTGCCAGTTCCACCGGCGGCGCTATCAACCACAAAATAATCGTAAACAGCCACATAACAATCCTCCTTCCCACACACTCTTTCCATCACCTTCGTTATCTCCATTATAACAATCCGGCAGGAAATGTATAGATACTATCCCTCATTTCAGCCGGTGACATTTGTCACGTCTTTCCACTCATCCCGGCAAAACATCTTACTCCGATTTCATGAAACATGCCAAACGCCATCTGCCTGATAGTTGAAAAATGCCACCTGGCAGCCTTTGATCGGACTGCCGGGCGGCATTCTTTTCTTCCTTACTCTGGTTGTTTTTATCTGCGTTTTACCTTCAGATAGCTGAAATATCGATAGTAAATCAAAAACAGTATCGTCGTCACCACCCAGGTCAGAGGATAGCTGAACATAATTGTGTAAATATCTCTTTGCAGAGGCACGGCTACCAGAATCCAAAGCACGCGGAGCACGCAGACGCCGCCGCCGCAAAGCATCATGGGCATCCAGCAGTCTCCTACCCCGCGCAAGGCGCCGGACAGAATCTCAATCGATACATAGGTCACATACAAAGGCGACAGATACCGCATCATAGCCATACCGATCGCAGACACCTCCGGGTCAGAGGTAAACAGTTCAAATCCATAGATCCCCCAATTGTAAAACAGCACTGACATCAAGGCGGAAGACGCCAGCGTCATGATCATGCAGCATTTTACCCCGCTTTGCACCCGGTCCATCCTCTTTGCCCCAAAATTTTGCCCCACAAAGGTAGTGACTGCGATTCCGAATGCGCTGACAATCATCCAGAAAACACTGTCCAGCTTGCTGTATGCCGCCCAGGCTGCCACAAAGTTTGTTCCCAGAGAGTTAATCGCCGCCTGAATGATTACATTGGAACTTCCGTACATTACCGACTGCAGACCTGAGGGAAAGCCGATTCGGATCATCCTGCGCAGCATCTGGCGGTCCAGGCGCATTTTGTGCCAGTCGAGATGATGCATATCTTTCGTCCGCATCAGCGCCGCGACCACCATCCCGGCGCTCATTGCCTGACAAAGTATCGTCGCCAGCGCCGCCCCCAGCACTCCCAGGCCGCAAACCACCACCAGAATACCATCCAGCAGAATATTGATCAGGCAGCTGCTGATCAGAAAATACAGCGGACGCTTGGAATCTCCCACCGCCCGCAGAATCGCTGCCCCTGAATTATAGAGCAGATTGCCGACAATTCCTCCAAAATATATTCTCAGATAGAGAACAGACATCTCCAGAACGTCTGCCGGAGTCCCCATGGCTTCCAGCATCCAGGGGGTCAGGAAAATACCGATAACCGTCATCACCAGCCCTGCCAGAATGCTGAAGGTCAGAAAGGTATGAACCGCATAACCCACCATTTCCTCCCGCCTGGCGCCATAATACTGGGAAACCAGAACAGCTGCACCGGAAGACAGGCCTACGAAAAAGCCTACCACCATCTGGGTCAGCATCCCTGTTGACCCGGCAACAGCAGACAGCGCTTCCTTTCCCACAAAACGGCCCACGATCATCGCATCTGCCGCATTATACAGCTGCTGAAAAAAGGTCCCGAACAAAATCGGAAAAAAGAACAGCAGCAGCTGTTTCCAGATCACACCTTCCGTAATCCCGTTTTCCCTCTCTGTTATCTGACGTTCCATAACTGCCAAACCTTTCTTTTTGTATTGTGTTCAAACCAGCGTTTCTGCCGTCTCTGCCGGGATTATAGCATGCCGTTTCCAAAATAGCAAGAGTCAGCCCAGCATCACATCCAAAAGCATCATCGTCGCAAATCCGGCTACAATTCCCATGGTCGCAAAATACGGCTGCGCCTTCTGATTTCTCTGGCATTCCGGTATCAGTTCATGAACCGCCACCAGAATCATCGCACCGGCGGCAAAGGACAGGGCATATGGCAGAATCGCCTCCACATAGACGACCAGCAAAGCGCCGATGACTCCGGCAATCGGCTCCACAATCCCTGAGGCCTGCCCCAGCAAAAAGCTTTTCTTCCTGGAAAACCCTTCCCTCCGCAAAGGAATCGACACTGCCGCCCCCTCCGGAAAATTCTGCAGTCCGATGCCAACCGCTATCGTGACCGCCCCCATCAGGCTTTCCATCAGATAACCCTCCCGCGGCAATGCGCCAAAAGCAACCCCCACCGCCAGTCCCTCCGGGATATTGTGCAGCGTAATAGACAGCACCAGCATAATAATCCGGTTCAGTTTTTCATCTGCCCGTCCTGCCGAGTGATTCACCCGGCCACGGGCGTAAGAGACAATTTTATCCGATCCCCACATAAAGAAAGCCCCGGCAAGGAACCCCATCGTCGCCACCAGATAAGCCGGCAGGCCAGACATTTCCTCCGCCTGTTCAATCGCCGGCTGCAGCAAGGACCAAAAGCTTGCGGCGATCATCACCCCGGAAGCAAAACCCAGCATCAGATTCAGCGCCTTCGGGTTCGGGGAACGGAAAAACACCACCGTCGCCGCTCCTAATGCCGTCACAGACCAAGTCCCCAAGGTCGCCAGCAAAGCCATCCATACAATATTATTCATATCACACCTCCCTGTATCCATTATATCGGGATACCGCAGGATGAGTGATTGTCACAGATACGTTTTATAACACATTTCGCCGGCCATACAGAAAAACTCCTCCACTGTCATTTTTCTGACAGTGAAGGAGTTTTCTTTCATTACTGCGCCTCGTCGATCGCCTTCCCGATATCATGGCGCATATATTTATTGTCAAATTCCACCCACTCCGTTGCCCCGTAGGCATTGGCCCTGGCCGCTTTCAGGTTTTCTCCCACTGCCGTTACCCCCAGCACCCGGCCGCCGCCTGTGACAATGTTTCCCTCCTGGTCAAACCTGCTGCCTGCATGGAATACATAATACCCCTCTGCCCCTGCGAATTTTTCCAGGCCGGTGATCTTGTAGCCTTTCTCATAATGTTCCGGATAACCCTGGGAGGCCAGCACCACACAAACTGCCGCATTATCCTCAAACTCCAGTTCCGTCTGATCCAAAGTGCCGTCGATACAGGCCTCAAATACATCCACAATATCATTTTTCATCCGGGGCAGCACTACCTGCGTCTCCGGATCGCCGAAGCGGGCATTATATTCCAGCACCCGGGGGCCGTTCTTTGTCAGCATCAGGCCAAAGAAAATCACGCCTTTAAACTCTCGTCCCTCCGCCCTCATGGCATCCACCGTAGGCTGATAGATATGCTGCCTGCAGAACCGGTCCACCTCATCCGTATAGAAGGGACTGGGAGAAAAGGTTCCCATACCGCCGGTGTTCAGTCCCTTATCACCGTCCTTTGCCCGCTTATGGTCCTGGGCCGAGGTCATAATCCGGATATTTTTGCCGTCTACAAACGAAAGCACCGAAACCTCCCGTCCGGTCATAAACTCCTCAATGACGATCCGGTTCCCGGCTTCCCCGAACTGCTTGTCCAGCATCAACGTCCGGACTCCTTCCTTCGCTTCCTCCAGAGTGTTGCAGATCAGCACCCCTTTTCCCAAAGCCAGGCCGTCTGCCTTCAGCACGATGGGCATAGGAGCCGTCTCCAGATAGGCAAGGGCGCTTTCCGGCGTATCAAAGGTCTCATAGGCCGCCGTCGGTATCCCGTACTTTTTCATCAGGTCCTTGGAAAATGCCTTGGAACCCTCCAGGATCGCCGCATTCTTCCTGGGCCCGAAGGCCCGAAGGCCCGCCGCCTCAAAGGCGTCCACCGCCCCGGCCGCCAGAGGGTCATCCGGAGCCACCACCGTCAGGTCGATCTTCTTCTCCTTTGCGAACTCTACCAGACGGCCAAACTCCATAACACCGATATCGACACACTCCGCCACCTCGGCAATCCCTGCATTTCCCGGCGCACAGTAAAGCTTCTCCACCCTGGGACTTTGGGACACCTTCCAGGCTATGGCATGCTCTCTGCCGCCGCCGCCCACAATCAGTATTTTCATTTTCTGCTTCCTCCTTCTATCCCTTTATGAATTGGCTATCTTATCAATGGCCTCCGGCAGAATCACCCACTCTGCCTCCTCCATCACCCGTTGCTGCAGCACCTTGGGCGTGTCGCCGTCCTTCACCTCCACTGCCTTCTGAAGAATAATTGGGCCTGTATCCATCCCTCCATCCACATAATGAACCGTGGCCCCGGTAATTTTCACTCCCCGGGCCAGGGCCGCCTCATGAACCTTGAGTCCATAAAACCCCACGCCGCAGAAGGAGGGGATCAGGGACGGATGAATATTGATAATCCTATTTTCATATTTATCAATCATCTGCTGCGGAATCTTCACCAGAAATCCCGCCAGGACAATCAGTCCCAGATCATATTCATCCACCTTCGCCACCAAAGCCTCATTAAACGCTTCCCGGTCCGGATATTCCTTGGGAGAAATACACACCGCGTCAATTCCGTGGCCCTTTGCCCGTTCCAGCGCATAGGCTCCCGGATTGTTGCTGATCACCACTGCGATCTCCACATTGGTAATGCGCCCTGCATCCAGGGAATCCAGTATCGCCTGCAGATTGGTGCCTCCGCCGGACACCATCACTCCTACTCTCAGCATAAGGTTACTCCCTTTTCTCCGGCCTCAATACGGCCCACCACATAAGGGACATCCCCTGCCTTGCGGATGGCTTCCATCGCCTGATCCGCATCAGCCGGGTCCACGGCAACAATCATGCCGATCCCCATATTGAAAGTATTGTACATCATCTCTTCTGCAATATCCCCCTTTGCTGCCAGCATCTGAAAGATGGCGGGGACAGGATAACTGTCTTTCTCCACCACAGCCCGGGTATTCTCCTTTAGCATCCGGGGAACATTCTCATAAAAACCGCCGCCGGTAATATGGCTGCACGCTTTTACGGTCACGCCGGCCTTCTTCACGCTCTTTAAGGCCTTCACATAGATTCTGGTAGGGGCTAGCAGAGCCTCTCCCAGCGTCTTTCCCAGTTCATCATAATAGACAGCCAGTCCCTCCCGGGTCAGTTCCTTCTCAAACACCTTGCGGACCAGGGAAAATCCGTTGCTGTGCACACCGGAGGAAGCCAGTCCGATCAGCACATCCCCGGCCTTCAGATCCTCACCAGTGATCATATCCTTTTTATCGCAGACTCCAACGGCGAAACCAGCCAGGTCATAATCCTCCTCCGGCATCAGTCCCGGATGCTCCGCCGTCTCTCCGCCGATTAAAGATGCCTCTGCCTGAAGGCAGCCCTCTGCAACTCCCTTTACAATATCCGCAATCTTTTCCGGATAATTCTTGCCGCAGGCAATATAATCCAAAAAGAACAGAGGCTCGCCGCCGGCGCAGGCAATATCATTGACGCACATAGCCACCGCATCAATCCCGATGGTATCGTGTTTGTCCATAATAATGGCCAGCTTCACCTTGGTCCCGCAGCCGTCCGTACCGGACAGAAGCACCGGCTCTTCCATCTCTTTAATCTTTGACAGGGAAAAGGCTCCGGAAAATCCGCCCAGGCCTCCCAGCACTTCTTCCCGCATGGTCTTTTTTACATGCTCCTTCATCAATTCCACGGACTTGTAGCCCGCCTCGATATCCACTCCAGCTTTCTTGTAGTCCATACCTGTCCTCCTGTTTCGCCCTGTTTTTTTACTTCTGGGCCAGATACTCCTTATACCCGATACTCTCCAGCTTTTCTGCCTTTTTCACCACATCGTTCTTCATCTCTTCGCTGTAAGCCTTCAGTCTGGCCAGCAACCCCTCATCCGATGTTGCCAGGATCTTCGCTGCCAGGATTCCCGCATTGGCGCCGCCGTTGATGGCCACCGTAGCCACCGGAATCCCGGAAGGCATCTGCACAATGGAATACAGCGAATCCACACCGCCCAGGTCTGAGGTCTTCATGGGAATGCCAATCACCGGCATGGGAAAAAGGGCCGCGCACATTCCCGGCAGATGAGCCGCCTTGCCGGCTCCGGCAATAATCACCTTGATCCCCTTTCCTTCTGCCGCCTTCGCCCATTCAAAGAAAATATCAGGCTCCCGGTGTGCGGAAATGATCGTCATCTCATACGCAATCCCAAACCTGTCCAGCATTTCTGCTGCCTTTGCCATCACTGGCATATCTGAGTCGCTTCCCATTACAATTCCAACTTTTACCATGATACGTCTCCTTTCTGTTTTTTTCTTGGATGCTTTATTACTAGTATTAATATTATTTATATCTGTTGCTTATAAATATAGCCATTTTATAAAGAACTGCTTATGAAACATCATACAATGCTTTTTTCATGCTGTCAACTTATTTAGCTGCTTCTGATGTGGCTCTGGTACTTTTTTAGCAGGGGGACGCAGCCGGGGGTGCGCAATGTAGGAAAAGTCAGGGGCAGGCATGGTTCGGCTCCCGGTTTTTGGTATTGCTTGGAATGTTATGTCGCCAAAATTGAAACGGTTTTTGCATTTAATACGAAAGCCAATCCCTTTTCCCTTGGCAGATGAACTATCATTTTGGGGAATCCCCTAAGCGCATAATCCAACGAATGTCCGAAAATTCAGCTTTTCCAACTGACCGCACTATAAAATCAATAAAAAATCAGGGAAATATTATGGAACAAAAGATGTTGAAAAGCAGGAACAATATCCTGCGATGTAGACATTTTCTCACATGAAAACCCGAAAGATATGATTGATGACATTCTGTTATTTATAGAAAAATGTATACCCACCTGCAAACGGTAAATATTAAACATCAAGAACCCCTACTCCCTTACCTCAGCAAAGACACTGTCATCAAACATATAAGCATCCAAGCACCCAAACCAAGAGAGAAAGAGCACCCAAAAACAGGCCTTTGGTTGGCAGGGTTTGGCGGCTTTTGGAGGGACTTGCCCCGGAAACGGGAGCCAACCCCTGCCAACCCATGGCCTGTTTTTCAACTCATCCCCGTTTTTTCCCCACTACATAATCTTCCGAATCCACCCCTCAGGCGCCTCAGTAGTCCCCATCTGAATCCCTGTCAAGGTATCATACAGCTTTTGAGTGATCTCGCCCATCTTCTCCATACCGCTGGGGAAGCAAATCTCCTTCCCATGATCGACAATCTTTCCTACCGGAGAAATCACGGCTGCCGTACCGCACAGGCCGCACTCGGCAAAATCAGCCAGCTCTGACAGCTTTACCGGCCTCTGGCTCACCTTAAGTCCCAGATAATGCTCCGCCACATACAGCAGAGAACGCCGGGTAATGGAAGGCAAAATGGAATCTGACTGGGGCGTCACCACCTCATGATCCTTTGTGACAAATAAAAAATTGGCGCCGCCGGTTTCCTCCACATAGCTGCGGGTCGCAGAATCCGGGAACAGGTTCTCATCATAGCCTGCCGCATGCGCCAGCACGGAAGCGTGCAGGCTCATCGCATAGTTCAACCCTGCTTTCACATGGC
>Ga0137298_10801_pt1 | contig 21740 bp, 36 predicted proteins | sample RamsorincwithD2O_2_FD_97182 | JGI IMG/M metagenome (GOLD analysis project Ga0137298, IMG submission 97182) | Mouse cecal microbial communities from Vienna, Austria - Glucosamine amended with D2O | ecosystem: Host-associated > Mammals > Digestive system > Large intestine > Cecum | place: Austria...
AAAACACAAACCCGCAGACATTTGTCTGCGGGATAATGGTCAGAGTATAACAGTATAGCCTGGTAAACCCTAATAAACTAACGCTTGCTGAACTGCGGAGCGCGGCGAGCTTTCTTAAGACCGTATTTCTTACGTTCTTTAGCACGTGGATCACGTGTAACAAAACCTGCGGCTTTAAGAGCTGGACGGAAGTCAGAATTTGCTTCCATCAGAGCGCGAGTAATGCCGTGACGGATTGCTCCGGCCTGACCGGAATATCCGCCTCCGTCAACGTTAACAAGAACATCGAACTGATCAAGAGTATTAGTCAGTTCAAGTGGAGCACGAACAACCATCTGAAGTACTTCGGATGGAAGATACTCTTTAAGTTCCTTGCCGTTAACTGTGATGTTTCCTGTACCTGGACGAAGGAAAACACGGGCAACAGCTTCTTTTCTGCGGCCAGTACCCAGGTACTGTACGAAATTTTCTTTTTTTGCCATTTACCTAGTTCCTATCCTTTCACCTTTAATTCAACAGGCTGCTGAGCAGTATGTGGATGTTCATTGCCTGCATATACAAATACATGACGACGCTGAACATCACCAAGTTTTGTATGTGGAAGCATACCCTGTACGGCTCTGCGTACCCATTCTACAGGATACTTTTCTTTCATTTCCTTAGCGGAACGGACACGAAGTCCTCCGTAATAACCGGAGTGATTGTAATACTTTTCAGTATTCAGTTTATTTCCAGTCATTTCTACCTTATCGGCGTTGATAATGATGACATAATCTCCGCAATCTACATGGGGAGTGAATGTCGGTTTGTTTTTGCCGCGAAGAACGTGGGCAGCAGTGGTTGCAAGACGACCAAGAGTCTGTCCTTCACCATCAATTACATACCAGGTACGTTCTACTTCAGCAGGCTTAGCCATTGTTGTCTGACGCATTTGATGTCCTCCTGTTTAATTGAGCATTACCGGGGCTCAAAGGCTGAGGATCAGCCATCAATGATCATAAACAAAGGGGTATCTCTTGTCAATGAACGCCGCTCGAAATTCTTCAATGGTCGATGGACTTTCGCATCTAATTCGAACATTTTTGAAAACAGATCGAAGTTTCAAATCGTCAAATGACAACTGAATAACTCGATTATTACCTTTAACTTCTGTTTTTACAAATATTCTCTTCCTTCGAGAAACTCTTTACTGACTCTTGATAAACTCTTCATAACGAAATTTTGACTTTAAATTGGCTCTCTTTCAGAAACGTTTTGCCAAAAAGCAAAAAGCCGTCCTGTATGAACAGACGGCTTTTGTATTCAAATTCTCATTTTGAAGCCAGCTATGACATTTCTTATAGTTATAATGATCTAACTTAGACTTATTTGTTTTATATCAGGTTGATTATATCAACAAAGAATCCATTTGGTTCATCAGGTTTCTGAGTCATCACTGATTGCAAACTCTGGATCATAAGTGACTTTAACCAGATATAAGCCTTCAGAAGGAGCATTAAAGCGTACTGCTTCCTTATCTCTGGCATCAAGCATTGCCTGGATCTGTTTTTCAGTCAGCTTTCCTTCACCCGCCCGAATTAATACTGCACTCATCATTCGTACCTGATAACGCAGGAATCCATCAGCTTCAAATCGGATACGGATATCCTGACCTTCTTCAGTAATTACGATGTTTCGTATTTCTTTGACTCTTGGTTTATTTTCCGGAATCTTTGCGTGAGTAAAACTCGTAAAGTCATGCTTTCCAAGAAAAATCCTGGACGCTTTTCGCATAACATCTACGTCGATATTGTCCCTTACTTTTGTTTTATATCGATATGAAAAGGGATCATTCTTTTTTCTGGTCAGCACATAATCATATCGTTTTTCTCGTGCTGAAAAACGCGCATGGAATTCTGCAGAAACTTTCTTAACTTTTAAGACGCGGATATCTTTGGGCAGAATCGTATTCAATGCCTGTTCATATCCATATTCACTGATTTTTCCATCCGCATCAAAATGAAAGACCTGTCCAGTCGCATGAACTCCTGCATCCGTTCTTCCGGAAGCTGTAATTGAGGTCTTCTGTTTATGGATTTTTTCAAACGCTTTTTCAATGACCTCCTGTACCGAAAGACCATTAATCTGCTTTTGCCATCCATGATAAGCAAAGCCGTCATAGGCAAGCAGCACCTGGTATCTCTGAGTCATCGAATCTAAATTCCTGCCATCCACAATCCAATATCAGAAAGCAGAACAATGAGCGCCATACAAAGTGCCATATAATCAGCCGAATGCATTTTCAGCATTTTATAGCGGGTCCTTGGTCTTGAAGGATCGTAACCTCTAGCTTCCATCGCATTGGCTAACTGATCAGCCCGATCAAAGGCTGAAACAAACAAAGGAACGATTAAAGCAAGAACCGCCATAACTTTTTCCTTTAATGTTCCGTTTTCCAGATCGACCCCACGGCTTGCCTGAGCATTCATAATTCTCTGTGTTTCCTCAATTAATGTCGGAATGAATCTCAGCGCAATCGAAATCATCATCGCGATAATATGAGCCGGGAGTCCTATGGCTTCGAATGGTTTCAGCAGCTTTTCAAGTCCTAATGTCAGATCAAGCGGTTTAGTCGTAGCAGTAAGAATCGTTGTCATGACGATCATCAAAAGCAGACGTAAAATAATGTACAGCGTCTGAATGACTGCATCGGAATAAATTGAAAACCAGCCCCATTTAAACCAAAGGGTTCCCGTTTTCATAACCAGAACATTAATGACAAGCAGAAAAACCATCATGAACATCATTGGTTTCATACTTCGAAGCGCAAAGCGAATTGATAGTTTGGAAAGCTTTAATGCAGCCAGAATAAAAATCGCAATCGGAATATAGCCCCAGAATCCAGCTGGAATAAATATCGCAATCATGACGATCAGAAGAACCATAATTTTGGTTCTTGGATCCATCTTATTAACGACAGAATTGAGATCCATGTAACGGCCAAGCGCAATATTACCCATTGGATTTCACCTGACTTTCAATCGCCACAGCGAGTTCTTCTTCATCAAAGATTTCCGGATCGATAACAAATCCATTTTCCATAAGTTTTTGTTTGAGAGTGACAATTCCCGGTGGATTAATACCGATTTCTTTCATCCATTCTGGATGTTTAAAAAATGTTTTTGTATCGCAGAATGTTTTGACCTTTCCGTTTTCCAGAACAATCACGTTATCACAATACTGAAGAACATGTTCCATATCGTGGCTGACCAGAATAATGGTCTTGCCCTGTTCCTTGTTCAGGGACATAAAAAGATTCATCATCTCTTCCGCCCCCTGTGGATCCAGACCTGCGGCTGGCTCATCCAGAACCAGAATCTCCGGATCCTGAACCAGAATGCCGGCAATTGCTACCCGGCGCTTCTGACCTCCCGAAAGATCAAAAGGAGAGCGTTCAATCAAAGATTCATCAAGTCCGACTTTCGGAAGAATCGTTTTTGCTTTTTCCATAGCCATTTCGGGAGTATCCCCAAAATTTATCGGCCCAAAAGCGATATCTTTACCTATCGTTTCTTCAAACAACTGATATTCTGGAAACTGAAAAACCAGACCCACTTTTTTTCTGAGCTGCTTGATCTCCTTAAGCTTCATCTGAGGTTCCAGATGATATCCTGCAATATCTATTGATCCTTCCTGAACTTTGAGCAAGCCATTCAAATGCTGTACAAGTGTTGATTTTCCGCTGCCTGTCTGTCCAATAATTGCAGTTACCTGTCCTTCAGGAATCGAAAGATTAATTCCATCTAACGCTTTATGAGCAAACGGACTTCCTGGCGAATAAGTATATTTCAGTTCTTTGATTTCAATTGACATAAACTGCTCACCACCTCATCTAATGAAAGAAGTCCGTGTTCAAGAACTCCCATGTCCTTTAGCCGGTTTGAAATCTTTAATGCAAAAGGAAGGGCCAGGCCCATCTTTTCAAGTTCATCCTGGTGCGCAAAAATTTCCTGAGGAGTCCCCTCCATCATGACCTGTCCGTTTTCAAGGACGATGACATATTCGCTCTGAGCGACTTCATCCATATCATGGGTAATCGAAATGATTGTTCGGTCCTTATTTTTATTCAGCTCCCGGATCTGTTTATTAATTGATGCTTTTCCCTGAGGATCAAGCATACTTGTACTCTCATCAAAGACAATGACGTCTGGCTTTACCGCCAGAATTCCGGCGATCGCTACTCTTTGTTTCTGCCCGCCTGAAAGATTGGTTGGCTCTGCATTCAGGTAATCATTCATTCCCACTTTAGCCGCACTTTCTTCAATGATCGCCTGCATGTCTTCCTGAGGAACCTGTCGGTTTTCAAGCCCAAAAGCAATATCATCTGCAACCGTTGATCCGATAAACTGATTGTCCGGATTCTGGAAAACAATTCCGATATGTGAGCGTAAGTCATAAAGATTTTCTTCATTCAGTTCTCTTCCGAGAATTTTCACTGTTCCTGCCTGAGGTTCGAGTAAACCTATCAATACCTTGGCAATCGTCGATTTTCCAGACCCATTGTGACCAATAATCGTGGTATAGGATCCTTTAGGAATTCGCAGTGAGATGTCCTTTAGAACATCTGTTTCGGAGTCATAGCTGAATGTCAGATTGTTTACTTCAATAGCATCCATATATGTATGGTATCCTTTCTGAATCGACATTCAGATTCTGCTTTGCAGAGATCTGATGTTCTGCTTTCTATGAGACATCATTCATTTAGCTTTAAATGGTTTTAAATGGCTTGAATCCGCCTCAAAGGTTTTCTGCTGTTTTTGCTGTATTAATCTGCATCAGCAATTTGCAGCATTAAACAGGAATGTCTGCAGGGGATGAAATTATATAGTACAAATCGATTCTGCTTTAGATCATTTGTATTCATCACCCAATAAACCTAATCAAACACAAATTCGTTTTAAACAGACTTTTTGCCTGAATTCATCTGTATCAATTTACAAAAATTAATACATTTTTTATTGAACAGTACAAATCAGTCCAGTTCATCCTTCGAAAATTCAGTACAGCTGTTCAAACAGCAGAGTCCTTTATTCAAGTTGACTTTCATCCTGTTTCTCAGCCATTATACATTTTCATGGTCAGCTTTCTGAAAGCAGACCCCCTACTAAAACCGGTTACATCCTATATAAATTGCTCTATTTTGAATTTTGTTTTCTTCGATTAAAACAAATCTGAAGAGTCCTTTCGTGAAAACTCTAATCAATTCACAATGTAAAAAAGGATATGCTTATTCAAAAGCATATCCTACGTATGAAACATCATTTGATTTAGCTGCACTTTGCAGTTCAGCAGCGACTTCCTGCAGTTCATCTGCATTCATCGGTCCGGTAACATAAACATCAAGAATATGATTATCTTCATCAAATGCAGTTGATACGCCAATTTTAGCCAGAGAATCCATAAAAGCGTGAACCCTTGCTGGTTCGACATGGAAAGAGACAATGACTCTTTCATCTTCAGGGAGTTCATTCCATTCTTCCGCGTCTTCAGAAAGCATATCATCCAAATCTTCCTGAACATAGAATGTGTGGACTGGTTCGATGTCTTCCTGCGGACTCATCAGATATTCATCAAGCTCGAGTTCTTCCTGATCTTTTCTTTTCTTGAAACGATACAGGATGGCGGCAGCAGCAGCAAGTACAGCAGCAGCTGCGGCAATTTTAGCAAGAATGCTCATCCAGCCTTTCATTTTGATTCTCCATCCTTTTTATTGAAAGAAGGTTCCTGATTATAAACTTCTGGGACTGTTTCTCCAGTAACAGCTGGCAGATCCGATTCATTTAAAACATTTTCCAGTTCATGAACACCGGCATAAATTCTTCCGCCATCATGAGCTTCCTTAGAATCAGCAGCCATAGCCGCATCCACTGCATTCTGATTCAGTGGACTAACATGTACAGAATCAAAAGCTTCCGCCTTTGCATGGGCAGGTCTTCTTACACCTTCAATTTTATTTTCGAGCTGTTCAACCCCGCTGTAAACTTTCTGACCATCTTCGGCTTCAGCAGCATCCTTATTCATCATGTGCTCAACATCTTCCTGATTTGCTTTAGCTTCTAATGAATCAGCAATCTGGTTGACTCCTTCGTAAACATGAGCACCATCTTCAGCTTCCTTAGCATAAACGTCCATCATCTGATCAACATTTTTTTCGTTTAAAGGTTCTATATCCGCTGTTTGTGGAGCTTTGGCTTCGAGTGAATCTTCAATCTGATTTACTCCAGCATAAACGTCAGCCCCGTCTTCTGCTTCATCAGCGATTCTCTTCATTTCATCATCCACTAATGTGCTGTTGAGCGGCTGAGCTTTTACAGCTGTTTCTGGCATATTGGAAGGTTTGGCTTCATGGGCTGGATCAGCTGGTTCTTCATTGGCCTTTTCGCTGTTCATTTCTTCTAGTTTCTTCAGTCCGCCCAGAACGAGACCGACTCCGGCTGCTAGTACACCAGCCTTAAGCAATAACTTAAACATCTGTATTTTTCCTCCTGGTGACGGCGATTCCGTCTCCTATCTCGAGAAACTCGGTTTCATAATCTTCAAGTGAAGCAAGAAATTCCCTGTATTCCCGAATTCTTCTAAGCAGGGCTCTGGTGTGACGGTTATTGGTTCTCTCGGGATGATCAACCATTCCATGAAAGTTCATGTTATCCGAGATAATTACGCCGTCCTTTTCAAGCATTGGTGCAAAGCGTTCAAAAAATGTTCTGTACTGATTTTTTGCAGCATCGATAAAGATACAGTCAAAAGTTCTTGCAGGGATTGGAACAACCCTGGCATCACCTTCAATCAGTTCAATCTGATGTGCAGTATCGTACTTTTCAAAATTCTTTCTGGCTTCCTGAATCATTTCCGGTTTTCTCTCGATGGTAATGATTCGGCAGTTAGGATTAATCTTTGCCGCTCTTAACGCGGTTCTTCCAATTGCCGTACCAATTTCAAGAAAGGAGGAGACCGAATGGGTTTTCAGGTAGTCTTCCATATAATCTAACCCTTCCGCCTGAAGGATGGGTACCTGGTGTACGATTCCATACCAGGTTAATTCGTCCATAGAGCTCATACCCAAAGTTTAGCATAAACCGGCATGGTTATCCCGTCGCTTGTTTGATTGATAGTCAGGATTATGAAATGTCAGAAACAGAATCGAGTGATTGTCCAAAAACAAAAAAAGCCTTCCCGAAAGAAGACTTTATTGAATAAATAAATTCATATTCTGGTTATTTTGGTAAATAAGAAACACTCAAAAACTCTTATTTAACAAATTCAACAATAGCCATAGGAGCGGCATCTCCACGGCGAACACGAGTCTTAGTCACTCGGGTATAACCGCCAGTGCGGTCCTTATAGGAAGGGCCAATTTCGTTGAACAGTTTTTGTAAAGCAGTGGTTTTCCCATCTTCGCAAGTCACATTGCGTACATAAGCGGCTGCCTGTCTGCGGGCATGCAGATCTTGGCGCTTAGCCAGAGTAACCAGATGATCCACAACTGCAGAAAGTTCTTTTGCCTTCATTTCAGTTGTTTCCACGGAGCCATGAAGGATCAGAGAAGTGGCCATGTTGCGAAGCATGGCTTTTCTATGATCGGAAGTACGGCCTAATTTACGGTTTTGCATTGTACACTCCTGTTTAGATTTCCTGAGAGCCGGCCTTAAACGAAAGACCAAGCGAGGTAATTTTATCCTTAACTTCCTTGAGAGATTTTTTACCCAGGTTGCGGACATGCATCATTTCATATTCTGTCTTCTGGCACAGTTCTTCAACCGTAGTAATTCCTGCGCGTTTCAGGCAGTTGTAGGAACGAACGGAAAGCTCAAGATCTTCAATGTTCTTGTTCTGAAGCATAGTCAGTTCGTCTGAATTGTCTTCTTCAGTTTCTTCATCCGTATTTACTGCGACTTCGTTAAGCTCAGCCAGAATTGTGATGTGATCACGCAGAATTTTAGATGCGATGGACAGAGCCTGTGATGGAGTCAGTGTTCCATCGGTTTCGATTTCCATTGTCAGCGTATCGAATGGCTGTCTGTCTTCTGCCTGCGTTGTAGTGGTGTCATAAGCGACACGAACGATTGGCGAGAACTTGGAGTCTGTATAAATGATTCCAAGAGGCTGCGCTTCGTTCTGATATATATGCTTGTTGGTTTCCGCGCCAACATATCCACGGCCTAAACGGCAGCGAATTTCAGCATCAAATTCAGCTCCAGCGGATAAAGTGCAGATCTCCAGATCCGGATTGAGAATGGAAACACCTTCAGGACATTCAATATCACGTGCATATACAGTACAAGGCCCTGTCTGCTTAATGCGAAGAGTCGAAATATCATTATCATTGATATCAATCTTCAGAATCAACTGCTTGAGTTGAAGAATGATACTTGCAACATCTTCGGTTACACCTTCCATCCCCGTAAATTCATGGTAAACACCATCGATACGAAGCGAGAAGACTGCTCCTCCAGGAAGCGCAGATAACAGCACGCGGCGAAGTGCGTTTCCTAATGTAATTCCGAAATGGTCAGGAAGCGGACTCATTTCAAATTTTCCCAATCGGTTATTTTCTTCAATAGTTTTCACTTGATAATCATTCATGTGTGGAGACCTCCTAAGCATCTATATTCTATATTATCCGCGGGGTCTTTTGGGCGGACGGCACCCGTTATGCGGAATAGGTGTCACGTCATTGATCATTGAAATATCAAGTCCAGCCACCTGCAGTGCTCTGACTGCGGCTTCTCTTCCTGGACCAGTTCCCTTGATTTCTACAGCAACTGTTTTCATTCCATGATCTGCTGCTGCTTTGCCGGCAGCTTCTGCTGCCATCTGGGCTGCGTATGGGGTGCTCTTACGGCTTCCCTTGAATCCAAGTGCTCCTGCACTTGACCAGCTGATGGCGTTTCCTGCCTCATCGGTAATTGTCACAATTGTATTGTTAAATGTGGAATGGATGTGAGCCATACCTCTGGCAATATTCTTTTTAACACGACGTTTTTTAGTCTGCTGTTTTTTTGGCATGTCTTACTCCCTCCTTACTTCTTCTTGTTGGCAACTGTTTTTGGTTTGCCTTTACGGGTTCTTGCGTTAGTCTTGGTTCTCTGTCCTCTGACCGGCAGTCCCTTACGGTGACGGATTCCGCGGTAGCATCCGATTTCCATAAGCCGTTTAATATTCAGCTGCACTTCTCTGCGTAAGTCACCTTCAACCTTATACTGGTCTACAGCTTTACGCAGCTGGTTGAGCTGTTCTTCGCTGAGATCCTTGATACGGATATCTTCACTGATACCAGTATCTGCAAGAATCTTTTCAGCAGTGGGTCTTCCAATTCCATAAATGTATGTCAGCGCGATGACTGAGCGCTTATTATTCGGAATATCTACTCCTGCAATACGAGCCATTTATTTCCTCCTGCTCCTTATTAACCTTGTCTCTGCTTATGTTTTGGGTTTTCACAGATGACCATGACTCTGCCTTTACGGCGGATAACACGGCATTTATCGCAGATCGGTTTAACAGATGGTCTAACTTTCATGTTGGTCCTCTTTCTGTGTATGTTTTCTCCTCTAAAATCCCATCAGTCAGGGGATTTTAGCAGAAACGTAGTTCTGCATTTTTCTCTGTCAGTAATTGCTGACAGGCTGTAAATCAAAAAAATAAGGGAAAATCAGATTTAAAGAATCAGATACAACGAACCAGATCCCCTAAATTTATAATCTGAAAAACGAACTGATAAATCATTCTTATTTCAGTTTTTTTGGCCATCCTGACTGACTTTAATACAGATCAGATAAAAGATGGCTAAAAACGAGCGCCGCAAAATGAAATTGCGCCTAAAAGATTATAGACGCAATTAAACATGAATTCAACTTTGCAGCCAATTCTTAAATCATGAAGATTTCGAAAAAATTATTTTTCGTCAATGGTCTTCTGAATGAAAGACCAGATATCCTCCATGGACTGATCGGCATTGATATGAGCAACCATATCTTTATCATCATAGTATCCGATGACAGGTTCAGTATTTGCAGCATATTCATCAAGACGAACCTTGAGGCTGTCCTCATTATCATCTTTACGCTGTGACAGTTCCTGCCCGCATATATCACAGACTCCTTCGTTTGCAGGAGCCTTGTAATACACATTGTAAATTTCTCCGCATCCCTTGCAGATTCTTCTTCCAGTAATTCTCTTTGTGAGAACTTCCTTTGGAACATCCATACTCAAAACCAGATCAACAGCCTGATCACTGCCATCTGTCAAAGCTTCAAAAGCTTTGGCCTGAGCAAGCGTTCTGGGGTATCCATCCAGCAGGTATCCGTTCTTTGCATCCGGGAGCGATTTTAAATAGTCACTGACCATAGCATTGGTCAGCTCATCCGGGACGAGTCGTCCAGATTCCATATACTCTTTGGCCTGAATGCCAAGAGGAGTGTTTTCAGAAAGATTCTTACGGAAAATATCGCCTGTAGAAATGTGATTTAAATTGTATTTATCTTTGATTCTGCTCGATACGGTGCCTTTACCGGATCCCGGAGCACCCATGATAAAGATATTCATAATCTGATTTTCCTTTGCCTGTTTCTAGACTAATGAACTAGTCGTAATCGTAATATTTCTTATAAGACTTCTGAGTGATTAAACCCTGAACCTGTTTCACAGTTTCAATGGCAACACCCACAACGATAATCATACCTGTTCCGCCAAGAGCCATCGAAGTGGACATTTGCGGCCAGATCAGTGGCATAACATGAGGTAATACCGCAATCAATGCCAGGGATACTGATCCAAGAACGGTAATTCTTGAAAGAGCCTTTGAAATATATTTTTCCGTTGTCTTGCCCGGTCTTACGCTAGGAATATAAGCGCCTGATTTTCCCAGGTTCTCCGCAACCTTTTCGGGGTTGATCTGCATGTTCGCATAGAAGAACGTAAAGAAGATAATCAGAATGACATACAGTAATAACGAATACCATGTCTGAAGGCCGAGCCAATTCTGCATTAATGTATACCAGTCTGCTCCATTTGCAAAGAAGCTTGCAATCTGAACCGGAGCCATCATCAGGGATGAGGCAAAGATAACTGGAATAACGGACGCTGAATTGATTTTGAGCGGAAGGTAGTTCATCTTCGAATTCTGAGCGAGCGTCATTGAAGATGAAGTGTACTGAATAGGGATCTTCAGCTCAGCCGTATTAATCAGCGTAACAAATACGATGATCAGCAGATAAATCAGAATATAACACCCGAAAGCGATCATACCCTGATCCATACCGCTTTGAATGAAGGTCTCCCAGGCAGCTGAAAACTGCTGAGGCATCCTTCCGACGATACCGGCCATAATAACCATCGATACACCATTACCAATTCCCTTCACTGAGATCTGATCACCGATCCAGACCAGGAACATGGTTCCAGCCGTAAATATCGTCGCAATATAAAGCATTCTTGCAGTGGTAAGACCACCGATAAATAACCCCGGATACATATTGTTAAATGTGTAAACGAGGGAAACAGACTGAACGAATCCAAATACGACACCAAGATAACGGGTATACTGATCCATTTTCTTTCGGCCGTTGGCACCAGACTTGGCAAGTTCAGTTAAAGATGGAATAACATCCATGCTTAATAGCTGAATGATGATGGACGCGGTGATATAAGGAGTCACTCCAAGTGCAAAGATGGAGAACTGCTCAATTCCACCGCCTCCAAGCAGGCTCATCATCGCAAATAAGCTGTTGTCTTTAAGTCCTGCCATGAGTCCGGTTGTGTTTACATCGGGGACAGTAATCGCACATCCCAGACGATACACAAGAAAGGCAAAGAGGGTAAAAAGGATTCGGTTGCGAATATCCTTGTTAACCCAGATTGCCTTAATACTTTTCATCGCTTAGCGAACCTCAGCGGTTCCGCCTGCTTTTTCAATTGCTTCCTTAGCAGAAGCAGAGAACTTAGCTGCAGTAACATGCAGTTTCTTTTCAAGTTCTCCGTGTCCAAGAACCTTAACACCGGCAAGCTGTTTTTTCAGCAGTCCCATGTCTTTTAACAGTTCTGGAGTTACATGAGTTCCTTCTTCAAAACGGTTCAGATCGCTAAGATTGATGATAGCGTATTCCTTACGGTTGAAGTTGGTAAAACCTCTTTTTGGAAGACGTCTGGCTAACGTGGTCTGTCCACCTTCAAAACCAGGACGAACTCCGCCGCCACTTCTGGCTTTCTGACCTTTCTGTCCACGGCCGGATGTTTTTCCAAGACCGCTTCCTGGTCCGCGTCCCACACGCTTTCTGGATTTGCGGACATTGGTCTGTGAGAGTTCATGAAGTTTCATTGATTTCTCCTCCGTTTCCTATCCGCGAATTTCTTCTACGCTTTTTCCGCGCAGTTCAGCAACCTGCTCAATAGTACGCAGGGATTTCAGACCTTCCATAGTTGCACGTACTGTATTGATTTTTGTACGGCTTCCCAGGTTTTTGGTCAGAATATCGGTGATTCCGGCAAGTTCAAGAACTGCACGGGAAGCGCCACCAGCGATTACACCGGTACCTTCAGAAGCTGGCTTCATGAATACTTTACCAGCTCCGAAAACACCTTTGATTTCATGAGGAATGGTTGTTCCAACCAGTGGTACATGAATGATGTTCTTCTTAGCTGCTTCACTGGCCTTACGGATAGCTTCTGGTACTTCTTTAGCCTTACCGGTTCCGACACCGACACGGCCTTTTCTGTCACCTACTACTACAAGAGCAGCAAAACGCATACGGCGTCCACCTTTAACCGTTTTCGCAATTCGGTTGATGGATACAACCTGTTCGTCAAACTCTTTCTGCTCTCTTCTTGGTCTTCTTTCGTTTGGCATTGGTTAATCTCCTAAAATTCCAGGCCGGCTTCTCTTGCGGCATCTGCAAAAGCTTTAACACGGCCGGTGTAGGCGTAACCGCCTCGGTCGAATACAACTTTCTTAATGTTCTTGTCGATTGCGCGTTTAGCTACTTCAGCACCAACTTTTTTGGCTGCTTCGACATTGGATCCGTTCTCAAGTTTCATGTCAACACTGCTTGCGGAAGCAAGAGTATTGCCATTTACATCGTCAATGATCTGAGCATGGATGTGCGTATTACTTCTGAATACATTCAGACGTGGGCATTCAGGAGTTCCGCTGACTTTCTTGCGGATGCGAAGATGACGTTTCTGACGCATCGCATTTCTGGATTTTTTATTAATCATAGATTCTTACTCCTTTCCCACTACTTCTTACCGGCAGTTTTGCCTTCCTTACGACGGATATGTTCACCTTTATAGCGAATACCTTTTCCTTTATAAGGTTCAGGTTTACGTTTAGCGCGGATATTAGCGGCAAATTCACCAACTTGCTGCTTATCGATACCCTTTACAGAAATATTGGTTGCATTCGGGCAGGTTACTTCAAGACCTTCCTGAATTTCCATTTCAACTGGATGGCTGTAACCAATATTCATTGTCAGCTTGTTGCCTTTAATTGCAGTACGGAAACCGATACCAACAAGTTCAAGATCTTTCTGGAAGCCTTCAGAAACACCAACAATCATATTGTGAAGCAGGGCTCTGGTTGTTCCATGAAGCTGTTTTGTGTGTTTTTCATCATTAGGGCGTTTAACGGTGACGGTATCGCCATCAACTGTAATCGTCAGTCGATCAGCGAACTTCTTTGTCAGAGTTCCTTTAGGCCCTTTGACAGTCACCTCATTCCCTGGTGCCACATCAACTGTAACACCAGCAGGAACGGTAATCAGTTTATTCCCGATACGTGACATTTTATCCTCCTGTCAGGTTTACCAGATGTAAGCGAGCACTTCGCCGCCGACATTGGCTTTTCTGGCATCACGATCCGTCATAACTCCTTTGGAAGTAGAAATAACGGCAGTGCCAAGGCCGCTGAGTACTTTTGGCAGATTATCTGCTCCTGTGTAAACACGCAGACCTGGTTTTGAAATACGTTTGAGACCAGTGATAACTTTTTCACCGTTCTTGCCGTATTTCAGATCTATAGTCATTACTTTTTTAACGCCATCGCCTTCAACTTTGTAATCGTTGATATAGCCTTCCTGTTTCAGGATTTTGGCGATATTTACTTTTTCCTTGCTGGAAGGCATGGAAACTGTGTCATGTTTCTGCTGCAGAGCGTTGCGGATTCTGGTCAGCATATCTGCAATTGGATCAGTCATTGTCATGATATTGTTTCCTCCTTCTTACCAGCTAGCCTTCTTAACTCCAGGAATCTGGCCTTTGTAAGCCAGTTCACGGAAGCAGATACGGCAAATTCCATATTTTCTTAAAACAGAGTGAGGACGTCCGCATCTCTGGCAGCGGGTATATTCACGTACTTTAAATTTCTGAGGACGTGCCTGTTTTAACTTCATCGCTTTTTTTGCCACGATAATCCTCCTAGTTATTCTTGACGAAAGGCATACCAAGCTTTTCAAGCAGGGCTTTTGCTTCGTCATTGCTTTGAGCTGTGGTAACGATGACAACATCCATACCGCGTGTGCGGTTAACCTTGTCAAAGTCAATTTCCGGGAAGATGATCTGTTCTTTAATACCTAAAGTGTAGTTTCCACGTCCATCAAAGGCAGTGTCGCTAACACCACGGAAGTCTCTTACACGTGGTAAGGAAATGTTGAACAGCTTATCCAGGAATTCATACATTTTGTCCGAACGCAGGGTAACTTTACATCCAATCGGCATACCTTCACGAAGTTTAAAGTTTGCGATAGATTTTTTAGCTTTTGTAACTACTGGAGCCTGCCCGGTGATTGCAGCCATTTCAGCAACAGCTTCATCAAGCAGCTTGGAGTTCTGAATAGCGTCTCCAACACCCATATTTACTACGACTTTTTCAATCTTCGGTACCTGCATGACAGAAGAATAGTTGAAATCTTTCATCATCTGGGGGACAACATCATTTTTGTATTTATCTTTTAAACGAGCCATGAATTATCCTCCTACTTCTTGTCCTTGATTTCATTTCCGCTCTTCTTGAAGTAGCGTACTTTTACTTTGTTGCCGTCTTTGTCAGTTTCAATGCGAATTCCGACTTTACCGGCTGTTTTGGCTTTTTCATCGTAAAGAGCCACATTCGATACATGGATCTTGGCTTCTTTTTCAATGATTCCGCCTTCTGGGTTCTGCTGTGTAGGTTTCTGATGTTTCTTAACAACATTTACGCCTTCAACAATGACCTTATTTTCTTTTGGGAAAGCCTTGAGGACTTCGCCGACTGTTCCTTTGTAAGATCCAGTAATAACCTGAACTTTGTCGCCTTTTCTAATAAGCACAGACTTTCCTCCTTACAGTACTTCAGGAGCCAGGGAAACGATTTTCATGTAGTCATGATCACGTAATTCACGTGCAACCGGTCCGAAAATACGTGTTCCTCTTGGACTCTTGTCATCTTTAATTAATACAACTGCGTTGTCATCAAAACGGATGTAAGAACCGTTAGGACGGTTTACACCATATTTGGAACGCACGATAACGCCTTTTACAACGTCACCTTTTTTAACAGTGCCGCCAGGAGCTGCCTGTTTGACAGTGCAAACAACCACGTCACCGATATTTGCAAATTTACGTTTGCTCCCGCCCAGGGCGCGAATAACCAGAACTTCCTTAGCTCCAGTATTATCAGCAACACGCAAACGGCTTTCGTTCTGAATCATCTGCTGTTCCTCCCAGTCTAGCCGCGAGCTTCTTCAACGATTTTAACCAGACGGAAACGTTTGGTTTTGGAAAGAGGACGAGTTTCCATGATTTCAACTACGTCTCCTTCTTTCGCTGTATTATTCTCATCGTGGGCTTTGAATTTCTTCGTATAGTTGACACGCTTTCCATAAAGCGGGTGCATCTTCATTGTTTCAACTGCTACAGTGATCGTTTTATCCATTTTGTCAGAGACAACACGTCCACGGTAGACAGCGCGTTTGTTTCTTTCTTCCACTAGTCTTTCCTCCAACTACTGTGCTGCTTCCTGATTTTTTCTTTCAGTCTGGATAGTTTTGATTCTGGCGATTGTCTTTTTCACTGTTTTTAAACGGGCAGTGTTTTCGAGTTCGCCTGTAGCCTGCTGAAAGCGGAGATTGAATAATTCATCTTTTAAAGCATCCAGCTCTTTAACTAATTCTTCATCAGTTTTTTCGCGAAGTTCATGTGCTTTCATGGTTATTCAGTTTCTCCTTTCTTAACAAAACGAGTTTTTACAGGCAGCTTGTGGCCGGCAAGACGAAGGGCTTCACGTGCAACTTCTTCAGGCACACCGCCAACTTCGAACATTACGCGTCCAGGTTTAACTACAGCTACCCATCCTTCCGGAGCACCTTTACCGGAACCCATACGAACTTCAAGAGGTTTTTTGGTTCTGGCTAAGTGCGAGAAGATACGAATCCACACTTTACCACCACGTTTCATATAACGAGTCATGGCAACACGGGCTGCCTCAATCTGGCGGTTGGAAACATAGTTTCCAGTTTCTGCTACAAGACCGTATTCACCGAAGTCAACATTACGGCCCGCTTTTGCACGGCCTTCATAAGACTGACGATGAGGACGACGGTACTTGGTACGCTTTGGCATCAGCATTAGTTGTTGCCTCCTTTATTCTGGGCGGCATCATTCTGACGGCTGTTGTTTCTACCAGCTGCAGAACGTCCCTGACGGTTGTTCGGGCGATTGCCGTTTCTTCCCTGTCCACGGTTGTTGCCGCGTCCGTTTCTTCCTCTTGCAGGACGAGGACGTCTCTGTTTTGGAGCTTCTGGTTCCTGAACCATTTCTCCAGGAAGAACTTCACCACGGCAGATCCATACTTTTACACCTAAACGGCCATAAGTAGTAGCCGCTTCTTCAAGAGCGTAATCAATGTCGGAACGAAGTGTATGTAATGGTACAACACCTTCAGAGTATCCTTCAGTACGGGCAATATCTGCACCGCCAAGACGTCCGGATACAGCTGTCTTGATTCCTTTTGCTCCAGCTCTCATTGTGTTCTGGATTGCTTTTTTCTGAGTAGCACGGAAGGATTTACGTCCTTCAAGTTCGTTGGCGATCCAACGGGCCACCAGACGGGCATCCAGATTTGGGTTGGCAATTTCAACCACGTTGATCTGAAGATTTTTAACAGAAACCATTTTTTCAAGTTTCTTTTTCAGACCTTCAATGGATTTTCCATCCTGACCGATTACTACACCCGGATGAGCTGTGCGGATGATGATGGTCATACGGTTCTGAGTTCTTTCGATCTCAATTCTGGAAATCTGAGGATCGGCTTTGCGCTTATCCTGCGTAGCCTTGGACAGTTTACTGTAATAGTCTTCGATGAAGTTACGGATTTTAATGTCTTCCATCAGAAGTTTTGAGAATTCTTTATCGTCTGCGTACCATCTCGACTGCCAGTCGCGGATGATTCCGGTACGCATGCCAATAGGATTGACTTTCTGACCCATGAGATCCTCCTATTCCTTTTCAGCCACAACAACTGTAATGTGACTGGTTCTCTTGTGAATCGGGCTAGCGCTTCCTTTTGCACGAGGCATGAAACGCTTCATTGTGATGCCTTCATTGGCATAGCACTCTTTTACATAAAGCTTGTCTTCATCCATATCATGGTTGTTGACCGCATTGGCTACAGCACTGTGCAGTACATCACCAACCATTTTTCCACCCTTGTTTGGAGTGTATTTCAGGATTGCTGCAGCTTCTTCAACATCTTTTCCGCGGATCAGATCTAGAACAAGTCTGGCTTTGCGGGGCTGAATGCGAAGAGTTTTAGCAGTTGCTCTTGCTTCCATCTTGTCTTCTACCTTCTGCCTTTCTTGTCATCGGCTGCATGACCGGTATATTTGCGTGTTGGAGCAAACTCACCGAGTTTGTGTCCAACCATATCTTCGGTTACATATACCGGGATATGTTCTCTGCCGTTGTGTACGGCAAATGTATGTTCAACAAATTCAGGGAAGATCGTTGAACGGCGGCTCCAGGTTTTAATGACTTCTTTTTTGTTAGAAGCATTCAGAGCCTGAACTTTTTTCATCAGGTGTTCATCGACGAACGGGCCTTTTTTTAAACTGCGACTCATGTCAGATCTCTCCTTGTCTATTTGCCGTTGCGTCTGCGCACAATCAGCTTAGTAGACGCTTTCTTGTTGTTTCTGGTCTTGACACCAAGAGCTTTTTTGCCCCATGGAGTCATTGGAGCCTTACGGCCGATTGGGGTACGGCCTTCACCACCACCATGGGGGTGATCGTTAGGGTTCATAACGGAACCACGGACAGTTGGGCGAACGCCTTTCCATCTGTTTCTTCCGGCTTTACCGATGTTAACGAGGATATGGTCTTCGTTTCCAACGGATCCGATTGTTGCACGGCATGTTCCAAGAATTTTGCGGACTTCGCCAGAAGTCAGACGCAGAGTTACATATTTATCTTCAATACCAAGAATCTGAGCGCTGGCACCAGCTGCGCGAACAAGCTGACCGCCTTTACCAGGTTTCATTTCGATATTGTGGATTATTGTACCTTCAGGCATATTTTTCAGCTGGCAGGCATTTCCTACACGAATATCAGTTTCGTTGCCGGAAATGATTTTGTCGCCAACCTTAAGACCTTTTGGAGCAAGAATGTATCTCTTTTCACCATCGGCATAAGCAACAAGGGCGATATTGCAGGTACGGTTAGGATCGTATTCGATCGCTTTTACAGTAGCTGGGATATCATCTTTGTTTCTCTTGAAGTCGATGATTCTGTAAGTTCTCTTATGACCGCCGCCATGATGACGGGTAGTGATGCGGCCAGTGTTATTTCTTCCGCCCTGACGCTTCAAAGGAGCGGTAAGAGATCTTTCCGGGGACTGCTTTGTAATTTCTTCTCTGGAAAGAGAAGTCATTCCGCGGCGGCCCGGAGTAGTCGGTTTATACTTTTTAATTGGCATAAACTTTTTATCCTCCTGATACGCAATATTTATTCAGGAAATAGCGTTTTTCTCCCTGATCCTTTATTCGCGATTATTCTTCTTCAGAAGCGAATAATGGAATATTGTTACCTTCTGCAAGGGTAACAACGGCTTTCTTGTAGCCGCCTACCTTACCGGTATAACGTCCAACACGTTTTTTCTTCGGTTTAGTGTTCATGATGTTAACTTTTTTAACCTTTACACCAAACAGATTTTCAACAGCCTGACGTACTTCAATCTTGTTTGTGTCTTTAGCTACTTCAAAAGTAACTTTGTTGTGCTCTTCATTGAGCTTCATTGACTGTTCGGTAATGATCGGGCGGATGATAACGTCTCTGTAGTCTTTCATCTTAAGCCAGAGCCTCCTCGATTTCCTTTACGGCAGCTTCAGTGAATACAACCTTGTTTGCATTGAGCAGGTCATAAACATTGATGCCATCAGAACTCATCATAGAAACAGTAGGGATATTTCTAGCGGAAAGTTCAACATTTTCGTTGCCTTCTTCTTTACCAAGAACAAACAGTGTTTTTGCAGGGGCTTCAATTGCATTGAGGATTGCTGCAAAACCTTTTGTTTTTGGAGAGTCAAGAACGATTTCATTCATCAGAGTCATTTCTGAATCCTGAAGTTTGCTGCTTAAAGCAGATTTCAGAGCCAGACGGCGTACTTTCTTATTGATCTTGTAAGAGTAGTCTCTTGGGTTTGGACCAAATACAACTCCACCGCCTCTGTACTGAGGAGCACGGATGGAACCCTGACGAGCACGTCCAGTTCCTTTCTGACGGTAAGGTTTGCGTCCGCCGCCTCTTACATCAGATCTGCGCTTAACAGCAGAAGTACCCTGACGCAGGGAAGCGCGCTGCAGTTTAACTGCTTCATAAAGCGCATCTTTGTGAGGTTCGATACCAAATACAGTGTCATTCAGGTCGTAAGTTCCTACGACTTCACCGTTCTGGTTAATAACGTCAATAACAGCCATTATTCTCCAGCCTCCTTGCTATAGTCCACAAGAGTTACTGGTTCTTTGTCGCCCTTGCTTGTCTTGGCAGTGCGGATCATAACCATACCTCTTTTCGGACCTGGAACGTTCCCTTTAATAAGAACGTAGTTGTTTTCTTTATCAACCTTGATCACTGTCAGGTTAGGAGCGGTTGTTCTCTTGGCGCCTTCATGCCCAGGCATTACTGTACCTTTCATGATGCGTCCCTGACGGGATGTAATACCATTGGTAGCAAGAGATCCGATGTGACGGATGTTCTTGGATCCACCATGGGTCTTTGGACCCTGGTGAGCATTATTTCTTACGATAGTACCCTGGTAACCTTTACCTTTAGAAGTACCGATTACGTCTACCTGTTCACCTGGTGCAAAGATATCGACACTCACGAGATCTCCAACGTTTACATCGAGTTCACAGTCACGAACTTCACGAACGAAACGCTTTGGAGCAGTATTGGCCTTTTTAGCATGACCAATTTCAGGTTTGGTTGAGTTCTTTTCTTTCTTATCTTCGAAACCAATCTGAACTGCGTTATACCCATCAGTTTCTTCAGTTTTCTTCTGAAGAACTACGTTTGGGCTTGCTTCGATGACTGTTACAGGAATCAGCAGGCCGTCTTCAGTGAAGACCTGAGTCATCCCCAGTTTTCTTCCTAATAGTCCTTTCATTATTTGACACCTCCATTAAAGTTTAATCTCGATGTCAACACCACTTGGAAGGTCCAGTCTCTGCAGGGCATCAATGGTTTCCTTGTTCGGTGCAACAATCTCAATCAAACGCTTGTGCGTACGAATTTCAAACTGTTCGCGGGAATCTTTATATTTGTGCACAGCACGCAGAATTGTAACAACCTGCTTTTCTGTTGGCAGAGGCACTGGGCCAACTACTTTTTTAGCACCGTGCTTTTCAGCCGCTTCCACGATCTTCTTGGCACTCTCGTCAAGGATGCGGTGTTCATACGCCTTTAAGCGAATTCTCATTGTGTTTTTTGCCATGGTTACTCCTTTCGTTTATTCTGGATAAACATGCTCCATGCAAATTCCCTGACCCATTCCATGACAACGGTTCTCAGTGGGTCAGCAACCTCGCACTTCATTGCAATGCCCAACCAATATAGCAAATCGACCAACTCATTACAAGCGAAACTTCAAAAAAAGTATACGGAATCCTCATAAATAAAGAACTATATTCACTTACTTGATTTGATTAAAATTTACATTTTGGTAACCGATTTCATGAAAACAATTTTCATCTTTAATTTCTAATGCTCGTTACTCTCTTATCAACGTCGTTTAGTTGTCCATTTCCTACAGACTCGGCAATCCAGATTAGAAATTGAAAGATCTTCAGATCTCTACCTAAGTTATCCCGTATTTGTTTTGATGGTTTGTGTTGCGTGCTGAAGCAACGACAGAATAAACAAAATAACAGCAATTCGCTTAATAAGCAGGTCATAAATGAATCCAGCAAAGTCTTTCTATGCACTTGGCTGTTTACGAAGATACTCAAGAATCACAATTTACCCCTCTGTCATAAGACAAAGGGGTAAGGGTGTAAACTATCTCGGTCTTTCGCAGCTTGTCAAGCCGTTTTTGATTAACAAGCATTGGGTAATAACTTAATTCGTGATGTAATCGTAGAGCTCTTCAGGTACAGGTCCTTCAAGATCATACTCGATTTCAGTAATGTTTTTCCCATTTACATTCTTTTGATCCTCATACCATCCTGAAGCGAATATCT
>Ga0137298_10718_pt1 | contig 21725 bp, 19 predicted proteins | sample RamsorincwithD2O_2_FD_97182 | JGI IMG/M metagenome (GOLD analysis project Ga0137298, IMG submission 97182) | Mouse cecal microbial communities from Vienna, Austria - Glucosamine amended with D2O | ecosystem: Host-associated > Mammals > Digestive system > Large intestine > Cecum | place: Austria...
GTAGGACGGCGATGATAGCTTGGATGATGGTGAAAATTGCAGAAGAACGAGGCTTGATAAGGATGAGCCAAATTGCGTAACCGGCCATCAGGACGAAGTGAACTGGTAGAAGAACGGAGCCAGCGCAGTAGGCGAGCAAAACGAAACTAATTCCGACAATGAAATCAACGAGACTAGAGCGGAGATTGAGTAGCCAATAGCGGTGGTTGACTGCGAAAACGCGCCATTTCGAGACAATGACGAGGATGATGCCAATGAGACAATTGCCTGTTGCAAGCGTGGCGCCGATTGAAACAACGGCGAGCAAAAGATTCAGAACGACATGCAGTAGCGAGCTAACGATGTTGCGACTTTTGCGGATAAAAATATAATCAGCCATGGCTACATTATAGCAAAGATAAAACCAAAAGTAAAAACACTACCAGAATGATTTTGTGCTATAATTAGAGAATGGAATCGAAACCAACTTTTTTTCAAAAACACCCGTTGTTTAAAGACCTGCTGAGTTTGGCGGTTTTTGTGGTCTGTGTGGTGATTGGGACAATGTTGCTCAATGCTTTCGTTTTCCGATCATATAATGTTGTCGGTTCGAGTATGGAGAATACTTTGAACGACAAAGATCGAATTATCGTGAATCGGTTGCCGGCGACTTGGGCGCACTTTTTGGGGAAAGAATATGTCCCGAAACGAGGGCAGATTATTGTGTTTGCGAATGGTGATGCGAGTGGAACCTTGACTTGTGATGCGCCGGTTGGGCAAGTCGACCAGTATATTATTAAGCGTGTAATTGCTTTTCCGGGTGAGCGCGTAGTAGTGAAGGATGGGATTTTGACGGTGTATAATGACGAATATCCGGACGGGTTTTCGCCGGACGACGAGACAAGAAAGAGCGATGAGGATGGACCGAAGACTTATTCGTCGGGCGATGTGGATATTGTAGTACCTGAAGGAGAACTTTTTGTGGCGGGAGACAATCGCGAAGGTGCACATTCGTTCGATTCGCGTTCGGGGCTCGGGACAATTCCATTTTGTCGGGTGACGGGTCCGGCTGCGGTGCGGATTTATCCGTTTGATAAGGTGCGATTTTTCTCTTAGGGTGGGGATAGTTACGTTGACGAAGCTGTGGGAGCTTGCAATAATATAACTATGAAGAATTTTTGGGAAGAATTACCGAAAGGATTCACGGTGCTTGCGCCGATGGAGGGCGTGACTAATGCGATTTTTCGTCAGGTGATTGCGCAGGCTGGACGACCAGATGTGTTTTTTACGGAGTTTACGAATGTTTCGAGTTATGCTTCGGAAAAAGGACGCGCGAATGCCCTGGAACGACTAGAAGTAGCCCCAAGTGACCGGCCGATTGTAGCACAAATTTGGGGAAAGAATCCGGAACATTTTGCAGAGTTAGCAGGAGCGCTTGAAGGACTGGGGTTTGCTGGGTTGGACATTAATATGGGTTGTCCGGATCGACATGTGAATGCGGCGGGCGGGGGTGCAGCGATGATCCGGACACCAGATTTAGCGGAGGAATGTTTAACGCAAGCGCGACGAGCGACAAGTTTGCCAGTTTCTGTGAAGACGCGGTTGGGCTATACATATGTTGATGAATATCGTGAGTGGTTGCCGTTTTTGTTGAAACAGGAGCCGGCAGCGCTAACGATTCATCTTCGAACACGCAAGGAAATGTCAAAAGTTCCAGCGCATTTTGAGCTAATCCCAGAGATTTTGGGACTACGGAAGGCGTTCTCGCCAAAAACGAAATTGATTATTAATGGTGACATTGAAGATTTGAAAGCGGTGCGGAAATTTGCTCAGCAGTTCCCTGATATTGATGGGTTTATGATTGGGCGTGGAGTATTCGAGAACCCATATTGTTTCACTGAGCATGAACCGACGAGGGATGAGCTAATGCAACTTTTGAACCTACATCTCGATTTGTTTGATCAACAAGATACAAAATTGCGATTGAAACGAGCGAGGGCGTTGAGCGAAGGGTTGGACGAACGGGAAAAAGGCTTGTCTTTTGAGCCATTGAAACATTACTTTAAAATCTATGTCCATGGATTCCCTGGCGCGGCGGAGTTACGTGCGAAAATGATGGGGTGTAAAAATACTAAAGAAGTGCGTGTGATTTTGGCGCTAGACGATAGAGAAGAATAGTAGTATAATCTCCAGTGAATTATTGAAGGAGAGGCTGATGAAGAAAATTACAGATTTTATTGTGCAGCGACGAAATATTATTTTAGCGATTTTTGTGTTGTTGGCTGGAGCGTCACTTTTTGTGATGCAAAAAGTGCAGATTAACCACGATATGACAGAATATTTGCCGGAAGACTCAGAAGTAAAAATGGGCCTCGACGTTATGGAGGCTGAGTTCCCGAAGGAAGATGAAAGTTCCCTGACTATTATGCTGGAAGGTCTGGGTGAGAATGAGAAAAAAGATACATTAGAATATTTGTCAGGAATAGAAGATATCAAGGTTGTTAATTATGATGAGAGTACAAAATACAATCGTGATGGTTATGTGCGCTATGTTTTGACGGTGGAGGGTGCGGCGGATTCAGAAACGGCACGCGGAGTTTATGAGACATTAGAAGAGAAATATAAACATGACGAAGTGACTTTTGGTGGTGAAGTTGCAGAGCAAAATAAGGAGGTTTTGCCGATTTGGATTATTGCGCTAGCGATTTTTTGTGCGTTGGTGATTTTGATTATTATGAGCGAATCGTATGTGGAGCCGTTTTTGTTTTTGTTTACGATTTTAATTGCGGTTTTGCTTAATAAGGGCACGAACTTGATTTTTCCGAGCGTGTCTAATATCACGGATTCGATTACGGCTATTTTGCAGCTTGCACTTTCGATGGACTATTCAATTATGTTGATGAACCGTTATAGCCAAGAAAAGCTTAACTCTCCGAACAAAGTTGAGGCAATGAAGCGGGCGCTCCTTTATGCATTTAAATCAATTTCGAGCAGTTCAATTACAACGGTAGTCGGACTTTTGGCGTTAGTGTTTATGAGTTTTACGATTGGGCGCGATATGGGATTTGTATTGGCGAAAGGCGTATTATTTAGTTTGCTTGCAATTTTTACATGTTTGCCGGGTCTGATTTTGTTATTCGATCGAGCGATTGAGAAAACGCGAAAGAAAAGTCCGAGCGCAAAGTTGGACTTTATGGGTCGCATTGCATACAAAGGTCGTTACGTGGCAGTTGGCTTTTTTGTGCTCGTGTTTGGAACGAGCTATCTTTTGCGTGGAAATCTAGGGATTCTCTATACGGATTCAAGTGAAGACAGAATTAGTCAGGTGTTCGGGAACGATAACCAAATGGCAGTGATTTATAACAATGACAATGAGGAAAGAATTGCGGAATATTGTCGTGGTTTGAAGGCTGAAGGAAAAGTAGCTGAAGTACTTTGTTATGGAAATACGATTGGACAAAAATTGACAGCAGATGAATTACCAAACAAAATGCAAGAACTCGGTGTTGAAACGGACTTACCAGATTATATGATTCGAATTATCTATTACCATTATTACAATCATGGCGGGACGGGACGGATGAGTCTAAATGAGTTTGTGCGATTTATCGAAGATGATATTTATTTGGACGAGAACTTTGCGAGCTATGTTGAGCCTGCGATGCGAGGAGAAATTGCAGATCTGAAGAACTTTGCGAGTTCTGAAGCAGTGTTGAGAAAGCGGAGTGCGGACGAGCTCGCGAATGTGTTGGGACTGAACTATGAACAAATAGACGATCTGTTAGTGTATTCTAATTCGAAGAATATTAACACGCGCTTAACGGTGGGTGAGTTGGTGCGATTTTTGGATGAATATGTTTTGTTGAGCCCGCGTTATGCGAGCAGTATAGATGATGATATAAAAGCACAACTTGCACAGATTGCGCCATTTGTGAATAAAAATTGGGTCCAAACGAAACTAAGCGACGTGGAGATTGCACAAACGTTCGGGATTGACACTGAGAAAGTTAAGGTTTTGTATGATTATTGTAGATATTTGAAAATTTTGCAGGAAGTCGAGAAGCACCCAGAGTTATCGTCGCAATTGCCTAGTTTGTTAGCGCAGCCACAAGAGATTAAAATGACGCCGGTTGAGTTCGTAGATTTCGTAATAACACATTATGAAGACCCAATTTTGGCAGGAAATGTGAGTGCGGAAACGATCTCGAAACTAAGTTTTGCTCAGAAAATGATGCAAGAAACTTTGGAGGGACGAACTTATACGACAAAAGAAGTGGCGAATTTGTTCGGGATAGATGAACAGACGGTGAAGTTAATGTACTCGCTTTATGAGATGAAGTGGCAAGGAAAAAACGTTAGCATGTCGCTTAGAGAATTCGTGTCGTTTCTGCTGAATGACGTGATGATGCGACCAGCATATGCAGTGAATTTTGATATGACTCAGCGGGCAAAACTTTCGACGTTAGATTTAGTGATGAATCAGACGCTGTCTGGAGTGGCTTATACGCCAGCAGAATTGGTTGAAACACTTTCAACACTTACAAATAATTTGGACCAAGATTTAATTGAGCTTTTATATATTTATCATGGGAGCAAATATGAATATGTTAGTAATTGGGAGATGACGATTGAAGAATTAGTGAAATATGTTGATGCGGCAATATTGACAGATGCGAGATTTGATCAGTTTATTAGTTCAGAAATGCGTGTTGATATTCAGGACGCACGCGAAAAAGTGGCGGATGCGAAAGCAATGTTGGTTGGAGAGAACTTTTCACGGATTGTATTGAATACGGAATTTGATGCGGAATCGGAGGAGACTTTTAGTTTTCTGCAGAGCTTACATGATGGAATGGCGGATCAGGGTGGTGAATTTTATGTGATTGGAGACTCGGCGATGGCTTATGAAATGTCGAGAACTTTTGGTGCGGAACTCGACACGATTACGATTATTACTATGATATTTATTTTCGTGGTAGTGGCGTTGACGTTTGGTTCATTGTTGATTCCGATTATTCTCGTGCTTTTAATTCAATGTGCGGTCTATATGACGATGGGGATTTTGTCGATGAGTGGGACGGATACTTATTTCATTGCACTCCTAATTGTGCAGAGTATTTTGATGGGGGCAACGATTGATTATGCAATTCTCTATACATCTTATTATATTGAGCTACGCGCGACGAAGCGCGTGAAAGCGGCGGTGAGTGAAGCGTATAATAAGTCAATTCATGCGATTGCAACTTCATCTTCGATTTTGATTTTGGTGACGTTGATTGTTGGTAATTGTACGACTGGAATTACATCGATGATCCTTCTGACGATTGCAAAAGGAACCATTTGTGCGACGGTTTTGATTCTGGTGCTTTTGCCAGCAATGCTGGTAGCATTCGATAAGTTAATTATGCGGAATAAGACACATATATAAGGCCATGCTGCTTATTTGCGGGGTTTTTGGTCTTGGTCGTTGCGGTAGCTAAACATAATTGGCGTACCGACAAAAGGAAATTTTTCGCGGATTTTGCGTTCTAAGAATCGTTTATATGACCAGTGCAAAAGCCCGAGGTCACGACCATGAACGACGAACCAAGGTGGGCAAATGTCAGTTTGAACAATGTATTTCAGTTTTGGACGAGTGTTTTTTAGGCCGGCAGGTGGATGTTCAATGACGGCTTCACCTAGGATTTTGTTAAGTTCGGAAGTTTTGATTTCTTGATGGCGGGTTTGGTCGATTTCGGTGGCAAGTTCAAAAAGTTTTGTGACGTTGTGTCCGGTTTCGCTACTAGTGATAAGAACGGGAGCGTATGGTAAAAAATTGAAATCATATTCAAGCTTGTCGAGGATGTCGTCGATTTTGCGTTTAGGCTGTGGAATATGGTCTGAGGTTTCTTCACTGTTTTTTGTCGGACGCTTTTCAATAACTAAGTTCTCTTCCTCCGGTATAATGATTTCATCTTTCACAAGGTCAGATTTCGTGATGACGACGATGATACCCTTGCCGGCGTTGATGATTTGACCGGCAAGAGATTGGTCGAGTTTCGAGTGTGGTTCGGTGGCGTCAACGAGTAGGGCACAGACGTCAGCTTCTTCGATTGCAGCGAGTGTGCGTAAAGCGGAGAACTTTTCGATGCCAACCTCGCGTTTGCCAGGTTTTCGAAGACCAGCAGTGTCAAGGATTTCGAGTGTGCGTCCATGATATTGAACTTCAACGCGATTGACGTCACGAGTGGTGCCTTGACGGGAGCTGACGATAGCCTGTTGTTTTCTTCCGAGTGCGTTAAAAAGGCTGGATTTGCCGACGTTAGGGCGACCGATGAGGGCGATTTTGAGCGTGGTACTGGTGGCGATTTTTAAGTTCTTTTCTCGAGGCGTATCCAAGACGTTTGCCGTCGCAGGGCTTTGACGCTCGTCCTCGTCATGACTCCGGACCCCCTCGAAAACAGCTTGAAAATCGCCACCGTTATCGCGCTTCAGCGTGTTGAGGATGGTGGATTTGAGGTCACGGATGCCTAGACCGGTTGTGGCGGAAATGCGGAAAGTTTGCTCAGGTTTGATGCCGAGACGGAGAAATTCTTCATCTGGTAAGGATTCACCGAGATCAGATTTATTAAGTAAAAGAAAAACAGGTTTTTTTGATTTTAAGGCTTTTTTTGCGATGTCCCTGTCTTTTTGGTCGGGATATTTACTCGAATCGAGCGTCATAAGGATTAGCTCGGCGGAGTCGATAGCATCAGTGATTTGGTCTTGGATACCAGCTTCGAAATCATCGTCAGGATCTTTTAGTCCAGCGGTATCAATCAATAAAAAGCGGTTGTCGATTCGAGCCATGACATTGTCGCGCGTTGTTCCCTCTTCGCGGGCAACGATCGCGATGTTGTAACGCGCAAAACGATTAAGCAAACTAGATTTTCCGGCGTTAGTTTGGCCGATTAATGCGACAATGGGAAGATTCTTCATAAATATAATTATAGCATGTTTTTTATAATTTGCTAGGACTAGCGCAAAGTCTTTATTATAGAGAACAGTCTGGTGTTTTTAGCAATTGTGTGTTATAATTAGGATATGGTTAAAGCTGAAAAAGAGCATAAAGCGTCTCGGGCTGAGGGTTTTTGGTCGAGAAAGTGGCATTTTTTTCTGGTTTTAGTTTTTGGTGCGATCCTTAGCATTGGGATTTGGGGGCGCATGGATAATGTAATTGTTGGTGATGACTTTGCTTTTCATGTCGCAAGATTGCAAAGTACTTCGCATGCTTGGTCGAATGGTCAAATTGTGCCACAAGTTGACCCAGATGCTCTAGGCGGATTCGGCTATGCCTATAATTTGTTCTACGGACCACTTGTGACATATGTCGCCTCCGGATTTCAGATGTTAATCCAGAACTGGGCGATTACGATTAACTGGATTCTGATTCTAGCATTGGTTTTTTCAGGGCTCACGATGTGTTATGCGGTGACGAAAATTAGCAAGAGCCGTGCGATTGGTGCGCTGGCTGGGATCTTTTATATGGCGACGCCGTATGTTTTGACGGATCTTTATTTTCGGGCGGCGCTGGGCGAGAGCTTGGCGTTTATCGCTGCGCCGATTTTGCTTCTAGGACTTTATCAGCTCACGGTACGACAACGTAACGCGACGCGAAGTCTGGCGGTAGCGGCGGCTTTGTTGATTTTTTCGCATAGTTTGTCGGCGTTACTCTTTGCGATGATGGCGGGAGTTTATGTTTTGATTAATATTGATAAGTTGTTGAATCCTAAGAGTATTTGGCGGGCAATACTAGCGGTGGTAGTGGCGTTGGGACTAACGGCAGTTTTCACTTTGCCACTTGTTGAAGCGAAATTGAACGGAGCGGATTATGGGATTTTTGATGCGGAATACGTGTCGGGGTATTTCGGGGCAGACGCCCAGAGCATGAATGACCACAGACTATGGCCGGCGCGAATGCTGTTTGATGTAAGTTTTCAATATAATGGTAGAGGAGCGGTGATTGGACTAGTAGCGATTTTTGGGTTGATTGGGTTTTTCTTGATTTGGCGCAAACTGAAAGAAAAGCAGGACCGGAGATTTATTTTGTCGTTGTTTATTTTGGCTGTCGTTGCAATCGTTTTGATGACGCCGGTGGTTGACTGGAATTATGTTCCGAGTTTTTTCTATAAGTTACAATTCCCATGGCGGTTGCTTGAGATCGTTGCGCTAACGACAAGTGTGCTCGCGGCGTACACTTGTGGAATGTTGATGAAAGACTTTGCGGAAGAGGGGCAGAAAGTCGCAACGTTGTTACTCGGAATGTTGGCAGTGGCTCCAGTTGTGTGGATTTTCTTGCCAGCGAATTGGTTTTCGTTAGAAAATGGTGCGACCGAATGGAGCGAGGTCGAAAATGGCAGTATCGGCTGGCAAGCCGAGTATGCCCCGACTGGTATGCTTTGTTCAAAGAATAACCCCCAAGAAAAAGACGAAGACTATAAGTGTAGCTTGAAAAAGATTGAACGAGTGATTACTGAACGCGGGGCGGATGTAGAGATTTTAGAAGGAAAAGTAAAACTCGCGAATGTAAAGAAGGATGGATTGAAGGTTGAGTTTGATGTGAATAATGAGACGGAAAATGTAGCAAGAGTTGAAATACCGTTGATTTATTATCCAGGTTATGAGGCTTGGTTGGGTGATGAAGAGTTGGAAGTTGAGGCTTCGGATAAATTAGGTCTTGTGACGGTTGTGATTCCGGCAAATGTGTCTGGGAAAGTTGAAGTCTTCTATGGTGTGAGTGTGCCAACGCAGGTGGGGCTGACAATAACTTTGATTACAACTGGTGTTGGTCTGATTTGGTTGGTGATTACGGGGATTAGTGACGCGAGGATACGTAAGAAGGAGCGCGAAATTACGAAATTGATGGGGTCAGTGCGTGACGTGATTGTAAATGAGGATGTTATCGAGCTGGAGGTAGATAAATCAAAGAAGGGTGAGAAAAAAGTAAAGACAAGGAAACCCAAAATTGACGCTGCGAAGGAGTCGGTGGTGAAAAAGGCTAACGTGAAAAGAACCAAGACACAGGCTGCGACAACGAAAAGGAAGGCGGCTGCAAAAAAATCAAGTGAAAAGGAAGAGTCTACTGGAGTGAAAGAACCAAAGAAAACTCAAGTCAAGAAAAAGACTGGTACGACAGCTGCAAAGATGAAAGCTAGTGAAACAACTAGCTTGGCAGATGCACAGGAAGGGAGTAAGATTACAAGAGTGAAGGCGACATCTCGTGCACGAAAGGATCCAGAATGAAAAACTTAGTTTCAATAGTTGTTCCTTGTTATAATGAGGAATCGGCGCTAAAAATCTTTTATGAAGAAATTGTCAAAGTCAGCAAAAAACTCAGTGCGGCGGCTTTTGAGTTTGTCTTTGTGGATGATGGTAGTAACGATCGGACACTAGAAGAAATAGAAAAGCTACATAAACGTGATCAGCGAGTAAAGTTTGTAAGTTTTTCGCGCAATTTTGGAAAAGAAGCAGCTTTGCTCGCGGGGTTGGAATACGCCAAGGGTGATTACGTTGTGACGATGGATGTAGATTTGCAGGATCCGCCGAGTTTGCTTCCAGAAATGTATGATGCGGTTGTGAGCGGTAATTATGATTGTGCGGGCGCGAGAAGAGTTAGCCGTAAAGGTGAGCCACCAATCCGAAGTTTTTTTGCGAGAATTTATTATTGGATAATTAATCGTTTGTCGAAAGTTGAGATGATTGATGGAGTGCGTGATTACCGTTTTATGTCGCGTAAAATGGTGGATGCTGTGCTCTCAATGCGAGAATATAATCGTTATTCAAAAGGAATTTTTAGTTTTGTAGGGTTCCGAACGAAATGGATTGAGTTTGAACATGTTGAGCGAGTAGCTGGCGAGACGCATTGGTCGTTTTGGAAATTATTTGTTTATGGTATTGAAGCGATTTGTGCTTTTTCGACCGTACCGCTTGTGTTTGCGGCAGCATTAGGGTTGCTATTCTGTTTTGTGGCTTTCGTGATGATTATTGTGATTATTGTGAAAACTTTAGCGTTTGGTGATCCGGTGGGAGGATGGCCAAGCATGATTTGCGTGATTCTGATGATGGGAGGATTACAGATGTTGGCGCTTGGAATTATTGGCCAATATCTCGCAAAAACTTATCTTGAGACGAAACGACGACCGATTTATCTCGTGCGCGAGACTGAAAAAGATTTAGATAGAAAAGCTAATAAGTAATATTGCCATATTGAGGCACGGCAGCAATCCAGGTTTGTCCAGGAGCTAGTTTGATTTCGTTTCCTTCGTTGTCTTCGAAAATAATTTGGCTAGTTTGGGAGTTTTTGTGCCATGTGCCTTCGATGACTCCGCCATTTTGAAAGATCATAGTGTTGCCAGAGCCAGTGGTCTTAATATCTTCGTGATAACCATCAGACATTTGGCTTTCGCTAACAATCATGGCAATTACGACGCTTGGTGTGAGTTGGATTAGCTCGCCACATTCTGATTGGGTATTCGGAGTTGAGCTTTGGGGTGCACAGTCATAAACTAGATGCGGATCGCCAGTTGCATAGGAACGAGCATAAGTATTTGTTTCAGGATTGTAGGTATAAACGGTATTATAACTAGGCATAGCGCCAAAACTGATGCTCGGTGAGATGTATTCCACGATGCACTCTTCGCCATCTTCAGATTCTGGACAAGTTTGTCTTTCGCGGACGATTTTATCAGTTTCGTCAGGTGTGAGTCTTGCGAAAGCTCTCACGTCAGAAGTTCCATATCCATTATCTTTGTTGAAGGCTGCAAGTTCAGTTGAAGACGTAAATAAGTTATTCCAAGCTCGAGTTCCGCCTTGTTCACGCCACATATATTCGAGGCTTTCGTCTAAATTGCGTTGCCCGCCAGCATTAATTGCAGCAATAGCTTCAGCTGATCCTCCGGCATGCACGACGGTACAATCAAATGGCGTGTCCCAGTCGAGATAATATGGCCGCAGAGAACGAATGGGTCCGATGGCGCTGACAGTAGGGTTCTGGAAAATAGCTGCAAAACGCGTGATCCCACGTTCAGCAATTGCTTCGAAGATTACTCCGGCTTGGTTTAGACCAGCTTGAGGGCGAGCGCCATCGGCGCCGTTGGGAATTTGGATACAATAGGTTGGATTTTTGTTGAGAGCGGCGTCGGAGATTTCTTCGCCGGTCAAAACACTATAGATTGGGTCGGGGAATTCGACACGTTCGGTTTTGGCTTGTTCGGTGTCGCGGAAGATGAAGTAAGCAATAACTCCAAGTGCAATGACCAACAATGCGAGAATGGTAATGATGATACCGAGAATGATTTTTTGCTTCTTGGTGCGGGGTGGTCGTTTTGTTCTCTTATTTTTCGCGGATGGTTTAGAGGTTGGCTCTTTCGTGGGTGTTGCTGTGGATTTTTGTTGAACTTTTTTCGCACTCATGGATAAAATGTCTCCTTAGATAATTATATTTTAGCATGAGCATTGTTCATCGTAAACTACTATGCGCTTTCTAGAGCCGTGATAGTCTGGCCGATTCTGGCAAGACCAACTTCTTTTCCTAAAACTGACAATGTGAGAGGTAAGGCTGGGCTGAAAGGTGCAAAAGAGATAGCAATGCGTACGAGTGAAAAAAGCTCCGCGGGTTTTTTCTTGGTTTCGACTAGTAATTCATTTAACGTATTTTGTAATATCTCCTCACTCCACTCGATCGTTTCGAGCCTCTGCATTGTTTTTTGCAGAAGAAAACTCAGTTCCTCTTCGGAAAGTTTTTTGAGAAATTTATTTTTCATAATCATCGTGAGATCAATTTTCGGCTCTTCAAAGAAATAATTTGTCATTTCCCGCAAATCTCCGAGCGTCTTCAACCGATCATATATAATGCTAAGGACTTTCTTCTTGTATTCGTCGTCGTAGTTTTTTGCAGATTCTGGCCAAAAGCCATTGGTGCGCCCATAGAGTGCATCAATTCCCTGCTCATCGGCAATTTTGCGAATCCACTGTCCGTTTGCCCAAAGCAGTTTCGTTTCGTCGAATCTGGCGCCGGAAGTTTGGACACGAGAGAGCGAAAATTTTTTAATGAGATCGTTTTTAGTATAGATTTCTTCTTCAGTGCCGTCATTCCAGCCAAGACAAGCTAGATAATTTAATATTGTTTCGGGGAGGATGCCGCCTTTGCGGTATTCATCAACGGATTTTGCGCCATCGCGTTTGCCAAGCTTCTTGCCACCAGTTGGTCCGAGGATATGCGGTAGGGAGACTAATTTCGGGATCTTCAGGCCCAGGGTTTCATAGATTGCAAGATAATTCGGGACGCTCGAAAGATATTCTACTCCGCGACAAACATAGTCAACGTCCATTTCGGCATCGTCGACGATATGCGCGAAATTGTAAGTCGGGAGACCATCAGCTTTGATTAAGATGATGTCGTCTTGGACCTCGGGACCAGCCTTCATGTCGCCCATGACTTCGTCATGCCAGGTGCGCACTTTTGGGTCGGATTTGAACCTGAGGGGAATACCTTCGCGCCATTCGGGTGGGTTTTCGGGACGAAAATTGCGATAAAGGTAGGGAATTTTTTTTGCGTTGCATTCTTCACGATACTTTTGGATTTGCTCACTGCTAGTGTCATCAGCATAAGCGCGACCCATAGCAATAAGTTTTTTCGCCCAAGCGTGATAGATGGGCTTACGTTCGCTTTGGAAATAAGGACCGTTCGGGCCTCCAACGATTGGGCCTTCGTCCCAATCGAGCCCAAGCCATTTTAAAGTTTCCTCGATGAGCTCGGTTGCACCTTCGACATAGCGTGCTTGATCGGTATCTTCAATACGTAGAATAAACTTTCCGTGTGCCTGTTTAGCTAGTAAATAAGGGTAAATTGCACTACGGACATTGCCGATGTGGATGTATCCGGTCGGACTTGGGGCAAAACGTGTTTTCATAGAGTATATTATAGCACATGTCTTCTATAGTGACGTCACGATACTGCGGACTTGTTTTTTGGTTAGAGGAGTGCCTTCGGAGGTGATTTTATAAAGGATACCACCATTTACCCATGTTGCGTCACAATTAGCGTTCGAGATGTAAATCGTAATGCCTTGTTCGTGCGTAGTAGCGTAGTTCTCTTGCCAAGTTGGTTCGACGAAGTTACGTAAAAGCGCAGAGCTATCCCAAGATGACTTTTCTTCGATTAAAGTGAAAGTTGCATCGTCAGGTCCGTTGAAAAGCATTGTGATTTTCCCGTTTTCGGAGTTGATGTCACTGAGGGAATAATCGCGCGGGATGTAAGACGGATAAGTTGTTTCAATGCCAGTTTGCATAGCAGCGACACGAATTGAGATGTCCGGCATGTTGCTTCCGACGATTCCGATGACACCAAGAACGCAAATTGCTGCGCAAGCGATGGCGATAGCAAAACGTTTGGTACCGCTCTTGCGTTTTTTGAGCATTGGTTTTGGTGCAGAAGTTTTCGGATTAGACTCCATGGTAGCAACTGAATGCATCGCTTCTTGTAGAGCTTGGTCTCTCGATATAGCCAAACTTGGGCTACGCCGAGCTGGCATATGCATGGACTTCACCGGACGTATGACTGGGGCTTTTGCCATGTTCGTTGCGACTGGATTTGCGGTCATACGCTTCGTACGGTTATTCGCCTGCATAACCTTTGCGGAAGTTTTGGTAACTTTCGCAGCAGCACGGCTAGCTTTTGGCGAAAGTGCAATTTTTGGTGCAGTAGACTTTTTTGAAGCTTCCTGCATTTTGGTTGATTTCATGGCGATATTGATGAATTTATCGATCGTGTCGCCTAACTCGCGCATTTCTGGTATAGATTCTTCGGACTTGATGTTGTCGGCGAAAGCCTTCAATGACGAAACTTGTTCGGAGACTTCGGAAGGTTCGGTTGCGACACGGATGGATGCAATTGCGTCGGAAGCAGCGCGCGCAATTGCGTCAACAGAATCGGTAGTCGGGTTTTCGGAAAGCGAGCTAGCCGACACCACTTCTTCCTTGATAGGATTACTCATGCTATCATTCAAAGCATAGTCATTATATCCATCACCGTATTCTTTGATTGAAGCACCAAGACTAGCTGCAGCATAATCGGCGGCGATATTCATGACGAGCTCATTTGTGTCGATACTATTAGATTCAGCTTCTTTTGGCTCATTTTTGGTTGCAGATATTTCTACTTTTTCTACTTTTTCTGGCTCTTCTGGCTTCACGATTTTCGCAGATGTTGCGTCTGTCTTTTTGGTAATCTCTATTGTGCTGCTACTGGGCTCATCGGCGCCGAATTCGACGATATTAGGCGTAAAAACAACTGACTTTGTTTTGATGGGGGTATCTTTTGCTTCTTGGAGTTTTTGTTTCATTTGGCGAGCCTCCTCTTCTTTGGCGCGAGCCGCTTCGAGATCGGCGGCTTTCACGCGTAAATTAACCAAGCGCGAAGGAGCAACTGGAGTTTCGGGCTCGTTATTCTCGTGTGTGGCGTTTCTGGCGGCTTCTTCGACAACGATATTTGATGGTCGACGAACGTAGCGTCTATTCAAAGTAGTCGAAGCTTGGGTCAATCGATGAGTAGCTGAGCTGGAAGGGCCAGAACTAATCTGTATCTTACTCATTTAATAACTCCTCATCATACTTTTGCTTATGTCTATTATAACGGCAAGCGTAATAAAAAAGCAAGAGCAAATTTTAGTTATTTTTGACATATTATAATATAATAGGTTTATGCAATTTGAAGAACGTGAGCGTCAGAAACGGCGACATTTGATTAAGGTGATGGTTGCTGAGGCGGGGATGGTTTTTGCGGTTTTGGTGATTGTGGCGGTGGCGATTTTGGCAGCGATGGGATTTTTTGTGGGGAGTAATGGCAGTATTGAGCAATCGGGACTAATCCAGATCCATTCAACTCCGACGGGTGGAACAGTGGAACTAGACGGTTCGGTACTTTTCTCACGGACGAACTTGAGTCGCACGATGTCAGCTGGCGAGCATCACCTGAAGATCTCGCGTGACGGCTATGATTCTTGGGAAAAAACTATCAAAATGTATTCGGGAATGTTGATTCGACTATACTATCCGCGGATATTTTTAGAAAATCGCAAACAAGAAGAAGTTGCTGCGCTGAAGGATAATTTAGCGTTTTATTCCATTTCAAGCGACAAGACAAATATTTTGTATGGTGAGAAAGGTAGTGCAGAATGGACTCTAGTGAATATTAAGAATGATGATGTGCGCAAAACCCAACTTGATCTCACGGAAGTCTTGCCGGAAGCTGAGGAAAAGAAATTTGGTGGGGGGGTGGAGATTTTGGAGTGGAATAAAGATAGCGATCATGTTTTGGTGCGAGTGACGACTACGCAGAAAACGGAGTGGATTCTGGTGAATCTGAAAGATGTGAATAAGAGTTTGAATCTGAGCAAAACTTTTGGATTGGAATTCGAGCGCATAGAAATGATGGACCATTCGGCGGCGCAACTATTTGCATTGGAAAATCACCATTTACGTAAGATTAATACTTCAGACCAAGCAATTTCTCGGGTCCTGCTTGAATCGGTGCTGGATTTTGATACGAATGGAACGGATATGATTTATGTTGCGCAACGAAAAAAAGATGAGCAGAGCGAAAAAATCGTGGGAGTTTATCGTGATGGAGAAAAAGCGGGGACAGTTGTTGCAAGTTTTGCGCAAGAAAAAAGTGTGAAAGTTGCCCTGACAGGATATTATGATGAGGACTATCTGGTAATCGTGGATGATGATAATGTGAATATCCAATACGGAACGCTGCCGAGCTATCGAGAGGATATGTCAGATTTAGGTGAAGATTCGGAATTGAAATATTTGGTGACGGATCTTGCGCTGTCGGTGGTTCCAAAACAACTCAAAGTGAGTCCGGATGGAGAATATATTGTGGCGCAGAACGAGATGCAATATATGGTAATTGATCTTGATATGGGTGATTTGTATGAATATAGCTTGGACACTGGGAATATGCATTGTTTTGAGGATGGCATGATGTCAGTAATTGCAAATGGTAATTTGGAAGTTTTTGATTTTGACCACACGAATCGGCGTATGTTGGTACAGAAAGTGGATGCGGGAAATAGTGAGCTTAGTGCAGTGACGACACGGTCAAAAAATGCGGTTCTGGATTATGATATTGCAATCGCAAACAATAGTAAATGGTTATACTATGTTGTGCGTTCAGACGATGGTTTGAGCTTGGTGCGCGAAAAAGTGCGCGAATGATAAAATTAGATAGAGACTAACTGCCGAAGATTCCCTGCCAGATTTTTTCGAAGAAAGAGGGTTCGTTCGCGGGCATCGAGGTGTCGGTGGTCGAGGCGGGAGTTTCTGGTTCTGAAGTAGCTTCTTCGGAGTTATAAGCAGGACTGATTTGTTCTGCACTGATTAGTAAGCGATAACGCGAAGTTCCGAGTGGTGTACAGGTGATGAGCGTCAGAATTGGCTTGTCGGTGGGGTAAATCAGACTTCCTACGTCAGTCGGCTCAACGGTTTTACGCCCAGTCATTTGGTAAGTGTAACGCACTGAATCGTAGTTGATATAGATTAAATCACCGTTTTCGAGTCGTTCCAGTCCGGAAAAAATGAACTTGTAGGGGTTGTCACTGTAGATATCGCCAGCAGAATGCCCAGAAAGAACGAGATTGCCGATTTGACCAGGCAAAGCATTTGCGCCTGGGATGGAAAATTGTGCGATGCCACGATTCATGGCGTTGTCGACTTGGTCGAGTGGAATATTGAATTCAATCGGTACATCGATGTTGAGTTTTGGGATGATGAGACGGGGCTCAGGCGAGACGGATTGAGAAATGGTTGGATCGACAGCCTCAATACTGGTTGCGACGGAGCCGGTGTCGGGAGAGACATAGGCCATAATGGGGGCAAAAATGAGGCGATTATATTGCAAAAAGAGCCCCGTAAGGATGACTAGTATAACGACGCCGACTGGAACGAGACGTTTCAAATTGCGGGCGCGGTGAATTTTTCCGGTTGCGATGCGTTCGCTTTTCATCTTTTCAGTTGCAAGGTAACTTTGAGCAGCCTTGGCATAATAATCGCTATAGTAGTTCTTATAATAATCTTGCCAAGCGGAATGATACTTCGCCCATTCTTCGTTGACGGCGGCTTGATTGATGGCGGTGTCTTTCAGGGCACTGGTATCGTAGTTATTGTTACCCTCTGCGGTTGGCTGGGTCAGATTTTGAGAATCGGTGGTTTGGGGTTGATAGTCCTGAGTTTCTTGGTAAGAGTTCTCGGTATATGGGTTATAGGCTTGATTTTGATCGTAATTCTGGTAGTTACTATGATAATTTTGACTATCCTGGATTTGATGAGCCGGTTGATAAGTTGAAGATTGGGAAGGATATTGCCCCGAGTTTGGCGAAGAATAGATTGCATCATTGGGTTGGGTTGGGTTGTTTTGCGGAGTGACCGAATTCCGTTTTTTAAGAAGGATGTCGCGAGAGGTTGTAGGGAGATGCTTGATTGTGTCGACGGTCGAAGAATAAGCCGCAAGTACTTTCTTGCGGGCGATTTCTGCAGCAGTTTGGCGCTGTCGTTCAGAAGGAGATAGCCCACCGTTGTCTGATTCCATATACGCTAATTATAGCACAAAACTCTAGGTATTTTTGATTTTTTGTGATATAATTGGTTTGGATTAACCAGCTGGGCGAGTGGCGGAATTGGTAGACGCGCTAGACTCAAAATCTGGTTCTCGCAAGAGAGTGAGGGTTCGATTCCCTCCCCGCCCACCATAAATCCTTTAGTGCTTGAATTTGTTCGTTTGACCCCTGTTGGACGAACATTTTTTCTGTTAAAGCCCCGAGGTAGATTCGGTTGCCATTTTCGTCAGTCATTTTGTCCAATTCTTGGATCCATTTATATGGTTTTACCTCTATTTTCTTGGCTGTTAATGCCCTATTTCTGGTGGGTATTACGCGACCGCCATAATCTTTCGTTCCTAACGGCACTTCTTTTAATACTGGGCATGGACCAATAGCCAATAATAATGAGCGGCGCACGGAGGATTTATTAGTAATATATGCAAGTGTTAGATAATTTATAATTCGTTTAAATAAATTATAAATTATCATAATATTCATCATTGACTTCTTCTAACCAGTCGTTTGATGTATTTTCCCCGGGGACTTCAATACTAATATGGCTAAACCAAGAATCTTTTTTGGCACCATGCCAATGTTTGATATTTGCAGGAATTACGATTACCTTGCTTGGCTCAAGGCTTACTAGATCTTTCCCCTCTTCTTGATACCATCCAGAACCAGCAATACAAATTAAAATTTGCCCTCCACCATTTGTCGATCGATGTATATGCCAATTATTTCGACATCTTGGCTCAAAAGTTACATTAGCCATAAATAGTGGACTATCTTGATCAGTTAAAGGATTTAAAAATGATTCTCCTATAAAATACTTGGCAAAATTAACATTAGGTTTTCCTTTGCCAAAAACATTTATTTTATCAAATTCTTCTTTATTCATCTTTGTCATATATCTCCTCAATGATTGGAAATGTACTCCATGCCTTTGCCTATTCAGCATAAAAAGCAAGTTGAGTAACCGTCTCTACCATTTCTTCTTCAGTAATACCATGTTTTTTACCTAAAACAATATGGCTTTTTAATTGTGGGTATAAGCCCTGTACCATCAAAGCAGATATTGTAATCATACTTCTGTCTCGTAAATTAAGTTTATCTTCTCTACTTCATACTTCGCCAAATAATACATTTTCTTCGACTGTTGCTTCAGTTAATTTATTCTTGATTGTTCTAACTGTACCAGACAAGGCACTTTCGCCATGAGTTAAGAATGGGATAACTGTCTTGCCATTAAAATCATATAATTCAAAGAAAGTGTATATAATCTGTGGAAGGTCGCCCTACTAAATTGGGTAACATATCATAATCATCAAGATTAGAGATTTTCCTACTTTTCATTTTTTAGGCTCTTTGGCTGACAAATCTTTACAAGTTGCTATGGTGATTTCTTTTATTTTTTCTTTATCGTCGATGTCCTCAATTTGGTACATCGGTTTAGCGCCTTTGTAAGGTATCTGCTCTGACAAATTGTATTTCTGATTGCTGTCAGTTCTTTTTATTAGTAGTCGGCTATCATATATTCCGCCAAACAAGATATTGCGATAATATAGTAAATACTCGCCCATCATTGCGCGACAAGTGATATTGTCTAACAAATCTAGTTGCTCCAGTATAAAGTCTCTATAATCTTTTGAGGTTGCCATTCGTAAGTCCCCTATTTACTAATTATAATATAATTTAAACATAGTGATATCTTTTTCTGTTGAAATATAAAAATAAGATACTTACTATTAAGGATAGTATCTCGGCTACGACAACGGATAGCCAGATTCCGTTTAGCCCAAATACGGCAGGAAGTATAAAAATCATTGCGATTTGGAATACTAGCGTACGCAAAAATGATATTGTTGCGGATATCAGACCGTTATTCAGGGCGGTAAAGAATGAAGATGCGAATATATTGATGCCGCTGATAAGATAAGATAACGCGAATAGTCTTATGGCGGTGGTGGTCATATCGAGCAATGCCTGATCGTAGCTCACGAAAATGCTCGCAAGCAGTCTCGATAATAGTTCGGCGCATAAGGTCATTATTAAAGATGTAGTAATAATTAATTTGATACTTCTTTTGAATAGGCTCTTTAACTCATTCGTATCGTCTACTCCGTAATGATAGCCGACGATTGGTGCTGAACCGATGGAGTATCCTAAATACGTTCCCGAGAAAATGAATCCGACATACATAATTATTCCATAAGCAACTACGCCATAAATCGATGTAAAGATCATCATGATAGAAAAGTGTTCTGATGATTCGATCATGTTTGACTCTCCTCTAAAAAATAAAGAGCTCGGCAATATTTTAAAAAAATACTACCGAGCTCACTCGACATCTTATCGACAGGAGATTTGAATAACAAATCTCGGCATTACGATGCACCTGTTCTCCGATGAACATGTATAATTTACGATTGCTTAAGTAAACAAAATTGATTGTATTATACCCTGCAGCTTATGTCAATACTTTTTGGCTGGAACGGACGAGGTGGATTGCGAGGTATTAACTCCGTCGTCTTTCCATGTCCCTAAATTACAAATCATTAGGTATTCTTCTTTATTCTCGTCAATAATTTTGAAACCTACATTTTTATACATTTCAACGGCGTGGCTATTGTCTTTTTGGACTGATAGTGACACTTTTCTGTAGCCGTTTGCCTTTAAAAGCTTGATTATGCTCTTCATAAGTTTGGTCCCAACCCCTCTTCCATGATATGCTTCATACAAAGAGATTGCTAGAGAAGGTGTATCGTCATCGATATGCCCGTAGTCATCCATTATCCTAGTCCAGCGAGCCCCAATGACCTTGCCGTCATATTCTGCGACTAGACAGCTGTCGTCTTTGTCCGCGCCAAAATCTTTAATATAGACTTGTAGTTCTTCGTTTTTGATAATGTCTCGGGGTGGCTTTTCTGCTCCTGCGGGAATAAAAATTGCCGCATACAAGAAATCTTCCAGTAATTTATATTCATGTTCTCTGATTTTTCTGATTACAAGATTATTCATAGCATCAATTTATTCTTAAATTATTAGTTGTCTTTACCTAATTATAATATAATAGTTTTCATAAAGTATTATCTCCAGTCCAATAAAATGCTGGGGTTTTTATTTAATAATTATACTATAACGAAACATATTGTTATTTACTAACAGCTAGTTAGTTTTGTTCAATTTTGAGCAAAAAATATTGATAGCTGCATGATAGCAGCTATATAATAATAGGTAGTTCAGTTTTGAACTATTTTATAAAGATAAAGGACGCCAGAGTTATGAATATGCTAAGAAATGTTGAATTAGTGATGAAGGTACAGGATAAACTTTTGAACCCGATTGCCAAGGAATATGACCTTGCTCTTCAAGAACTAAAGATTATGATTTTTCTCAAGAACAGTCGTGAGTGTGATATCGCCCAAAATATTGTCAAAAGTTTGGGCCTGACGAAATCGCACGTATCGATGTCGATTGCTAGCTTGGAACAAAAAGGTTATCTCGAAAAAACGCAGGACCATAGCGACAAGAAAAAGTATCATCTGAAATTGACTGAAAGGTCGCAGGATGCGGTGAAGGCTGGTCTGGATGTGCAGAAGAGAATCAAAAAGATTATGATGGAAGGAATAACCCCAAATGAACTCCAAGTACTAGCCGACGTGACAAAGAAAATGTTGGATAACTTAGAAAAATATAGTCAACAAAAAGGAGAAAAATAATGTTAGAAATTAGAAAGATTAGTAAAATCTACGAAACCGAAGATTTGAAACAGGTAGCGCTGGATAAAGTGTCGGTGAACTTTCGGAAGAATGAGTTTGCCTCAATTCTGGGACCATCGGGGTCGGGCAAGACGACATTGCTAAATATCATCGGTGGCCTTGATAAATATACAAGCGGCGATTTGGTAATCAATGAAGTCAGTACCAAAGAATATAAAGACGCTGATTGGGATAGTTATAGAAACCATCGCGTAGGTTTCGTATTTCAAAGTTATAATCTGATTACTCATCAATCGATTCTGAAGAACGTTGAACTAGCGCTGACGCTGTCGGGGGTTTCTAAACGTGAAAGGACGCGCCGAGCCAAGCAAGCGCTGAAGAAGGTTGGTTTGGAGAAGCATATGCATAA
>Ga0137298_10741_pt2 | contig 21645 bp, 20 predicted proteins | sample RamsorincwithD2O_2_FD_97182 | JGI IMG/M metagenome (GOLD analysis project Ga0137298, IMG submission 97182) | Mouse cecal microbial communities from Vienna, Austria - Glucosamine amended with D2O | ecosystem: Host-associated > Mammals > Digestive system > Large intestine > Cecum | place: Austria...
ATGGCGTTTCGGATGCTGTTTTCGCCGTTTTAGATAAAATGTAATTGAAGAGCTTACACTGAAGTACTACTTTTGTTTTGCAATTGCATAAAAGAGCGTTCAACAAAACAACAAAGTTTTAAAAAAAGAACAATGAAAAAAGTAAAATTTATCAAATTCACTATGGCGTTTTTCGCCTGTGTTCTTGCAGTAACCATGGGTTCCTGCGATAAGAACGATGACCCCAAAGTTCCAGATCTCAAGTGCACCCCTTCTAAGGTAGAAGTGGCTCCCGGTAAAACAGCAACGGTGACTGTAAGCGGTGGCACAGCTCCATTTACAGTGACCTCAAGTGATAGCAAAATTGCAACAGTTAAAGCAGACAAGAACACTATTACAATTACCGGTGTCAAAAATGGTACAGCGACCATACTCATCTCCGACTCAAAGAAACTTACAGGAAAGGTTCCTGTGATGGTCAAAGATATGGCATCCGAACTTGATTTCGATAAAAAGTCTATATCCGTAACTGCCGGGAAGGAAGAGACTGTCACTGTAAAAGGTGGTTCCGCTCCTTTTACAGCAACCGCCAAGGACACGAAAATTGCCACAGTCACAATCAAAGATAGAAAGATTATTATCAAAGGCGTCAAGGCTGGCAGCACTTCAGTGACTGTTACTGATAAGGATAAGAAAGCTGGAACTATTTCAGTTACAGTAAAATAAAGTGTTAAAAATCCTATTGGGAAGGAAGAAGAAACGCATGTATTTTTTCTTTCCAATAGGATTGTTATGTATTATGGTTTGCTAACAAAAATGAATGGAGTAATGGGATATCGAAAAAGGAGTCGTATTGACAATTGTCTTTTTATTAGTTATTTGCATGACAAATTGCCGTTCATGCTGCTACGGATAAGGGTCAGTAATAATTTTGGAGATAAACACGAATTATATAAGACCCCGTTATTGTATCCTTACCTAAGTTTTGGATATACTATTAAATAACGTCAATAGTTCAAAATGGAAAATCCACTTCCTTTGAAACTCATAGAAGAGCAAGAGTTATTTGAAAAACTGTTGGAACTTCTGGTTTCATCAACGCATTCTCCCAAAGGCCGATTTTCAAAAGATAATAGTTACATTATATTTAAGAAAAAGATGGAAACAACAAAACATGGGAACACTGTGAAATTGGTATTGCCTTTCCCTCATTTTTTGTGGATACTTGCCAACCAACCTGAGATCCTCGAAGGAAAAGCAAATAAAGTCAATAAAGACGGTGAGGATAATAAGTAATATTGACATACTGGGAGGCGTTGTCTTTATTCAGATCATCATGTTGCCCCAAATTAATTATTAAAGACTGCATTTACATGTGGGCTCGGTGTATTCACTTCATCCTTATGTTTTCTGAAAATTTTTATGAAGTGGGATAATCTTGCGTTTTATCAGGGGATAAATTACTGGAATGCAAACATTAATGGCAGCAGTAAATGAGGAAAGAATATGGCTGACAATCGGATACGGTTCGTTATTTTGATAACATAAATATTTTGGCAAAAATGTATAGTAAGAAATCAAATATTGGCATGGCGGCAAAGGCATTCCTGCTAACAGCTATAGGATTACCTATGGGGGTAAGTGCACAGGGGGTAATCGAGGAAAAGGCAGATACGATAGTTGTTTATCCGACACAGCACCTTGAGGAGGTTGTCATCGTACATCAGGGCCCGATAGTCAAACTAAAAACCGACAAGGTGACTTATCAGGTGAGTAATGATGTGGAGTCAAAGACACGCAGTGTATTGGACATACTGCGCAAGGTTCCTATGGTGACCGTGGACGGACGAAACAATATCATGGTAAACGGCTCCGCACAGTTCAAGGTTTATGTGGATGGAAGATTGAGTACTGTCATCACTCGCAATCCAAAACAGACGTTACGCAGTATGCCTGCCAGTCACGTGAAGAGCATTGAAGTTATCACCAATCCAGGTGCCCAGTATGATGCAGAGGGAACTGGAGGTGTCCTTTGCATCACCACCAAGAAAGGTGGAGCCAAACAAGCATTGGCATTAGAAGACGACGGGTATGACGGAGCCACAAGTGGCTCCGTACACCTTCTGACAGGTATTCTGAGCAACGGAGTTGACGCCAGTCTCTCCGGTCAACAAGGCAAATGGTCGTATGACGTAAATTTGAACGGAGAATATATGTATTCAACGGGTACCATTGTAGAATCGGAGGTGACCGGCAACGGGACACGTCAATGGATGCGACAAAAGTCCTCATCGAAGATGCCATTCTCAATGGGCGAAGTTGGTATGGGATACGAGATTGATTCCGTCCAATCACTCCATGTTTCCATGTCCACGACTTGGTTTGCCACAAAAGAAAAGAGCCGTCCCTCCTATCTTTACTCAGGCGGTATGTGGGGACAGGAGATGGCTTTCAGTGGTAGTCAGAAGATGAATATGAACGAGATTTCGGTAGATGGAGGCATCGATTACCAACGTCAGTGGGGTGACAGGGGCAGGCTGTTTGCGAGTTATCAGATAAGCCATGCTCCCAACCGAAATGATACAGAGAACAGATACGATGGTCTTGACACCTCCTTGCACCCCGAAATCACTTCCACTGTGAAGGACATCCGGACAGAAATTTGTGACCGCACCACACAACACCACCTATCCACCGACCTTACCATTCCGCTTACCCGGCATCAACAACTCAACACCGGTGTGAAGTTCTCCTTCGACCGTGGAGAGAGTCAGGCTACCGAAATGCGCTTTTTGAATGGCGGTTTCGTGGAACAAAAGGCGGCTGCCATGCACTACCGACAATCTCAAAACATAGCCGCCCTGTATGCCGAATGGGAGGCTCAATGGGGATGGCTGGGCTTGAAGGAGGGCCTTCGCTATGAACATACCTGGCAGAAATCACGCTATCTGAAGGGAGAAGGGAGTAAATTCTCGCTTCACTATGGCGACCTCGTACCATCCGTCTCTCTTACTGCCAAAGCTAAGGAGAACAGCACATTTGGCGTGAGCTACACCATGCGTATACGTCGGCCGGGAATCAATGAACTCGACCCATACGTCAATAAGTCCGACCCTACCCAGCTTTCGTATGGCAATCCCAACCTGAAAGCACAACATCTAAATAATCTGGCTATTGTACATACGTTGAGGGCAAATACGTTAGCAATACGACTCAGCCTCAATCATTCATGGAGTAACGATGGTATTGTCCGGTATTCATCAATGAAGGACGGGCGTATAAATACCACCTTTGGCAATATAGCCAGAAATCGCAAGACATCGCTGAATGCTTATGCCTCATGGAATGCGACACGTTCAACCCGCTTGATGCTGAATGGAGAGGTGGGCTATAGTGACATGCGAAGCCGGGAGATTGATGCCCGTAACTATGGTTGGCATGGTAACCTGAATCTGGGGTGGCAACAGAATCTGCCTTGGCAGTTGAAATGGAGCAGTAATCTGGAATGGATGTCGCGTCGGTACTCTCTCCAAGGTTACGATTCGGGTATGATGATGATAAGCGCAACACTCGCACGCTCCTTCCTCAATGACAAACTGGATGTGGCTATCAGTGGCATGAGCGGTTTAGGTCATGGTGGCAAAATGTATTGGGAGTCGGTATCTCGCACCAAGGATTTCACGAATATATCACGATTCATTGAACCCATGCAGGACATCACCATAGGTATCACTTATACGTTTGGTGGAAAAAGTAGGAAATGTGCAGAAAAAACCGTATCGGATTCATTTGAAATGGGGGACAGTCGTATCGTGAAACAGCAGACAAAACGAAGAGGAAAATGATGAATCGTATTTAGCATGAATGCAACTGTCCGACTGTTCTGAGAGCAGCTAAGGTTGAAGTAATTGATGGTGATATATTTTATCTTATGAAACAAGATATTATCGTTCTCTGTGAAGTGAAAAATAATTAGGAAGAATCGCTAAATTGAATTAACCAATGACTGTTGGTAAACAAGAAAGGAATGTCACGGACAACAAGATGCTGTCCGTCATTCCAATAGCAGGAATATTTTTCAAGTTTCTCCTGTTCAATGCAATATGGTGTTATTACACCACCTTTACACCTTTTTCATGCTGGGAATCGTATGCCACAGCTTTTGTGGCAACCCTTCTGTTGTCTGTCCCTTATATATTGACAAGGCATATTGCGGCAGGCGTACTTGTCATGTCTGTGCTGGATATATGGATGGTTGCCAACCTGATGTATTATCGTACCTATTTTTCAGCCATTCCTCTGTCAAGTTATATGTTGGCGGGAAATCTTGCAGACTTCCTGCCAAGCGTGACCGCCTCATTACGGTGGTGCGATTGGTTGTTCCCCGTTTCGACTGTTGTCACCGTATTCCTTACATTTCGGATAGATTGTCGGCAGAAAATCACATTGCGATTTAGAAGACGGACATATTTCGTATTGCTGATTTTTTCATGTGCCCTGTTAAGTATCAATTTATCCGTCCGGGGAGGTTTCATTGCGATATACAGGGCATTGAGGTCATCCGCACATCAACACGCCAGTGGCCCGCTACTCTACACGCTGTTCGGCACACTTTATTTTGATTATGCGGAGGAGTTGTCCGAACTTACAGAAGAACAGGAGCGTGAGATTCATGCCTGGCTCTCCGGAAGACCGCCGCTTGTTCCCGTACCAGACATTGAATGCAGGGACAACTGCATCCTTATTTTGGCTGAATCACTGGAAAGTTGGGTGTTGAATCTTACGGTCGAAAATCAGGAAATCACACCTTACCTTAACAAGCTCCTCAAAGAACCGTCTACGCTGTATGCGCCCCATGTGCTAACACAAGTCAACGGAGGGCGTTCCATTGACGCCCAGTTGCTTATGCTTGCCGGTCTGTTGCCATTACAGACCGGCGCATACAGTTGCCGTTTCCCTTTCAATACATACCACACTTTGCCCAAAGCTATGAAGGAGCTGAAAGGCGCACGTAACTATCTTCTCACGGTGGACAAGACAAAGACATGGAACCAAGGAGCAGTGGCACGGAGTTTCGGGATAGACACAATTATCTCTTATCCCGATTTCCGAATGACAGAAACATTCGGAAATCGGAAGCGACTGGGTGATAAGGCATTTTTTGCCCAATGCAGGGAAAAGATTGAAAAAGGAGAAGTTTGGCACTCCGTTGAAAACGTATTTATCCAGATGGTCACTTATTCCGGTCATTCACCGTTCAAGATGCCCGAATCGCTTAAAACCGTTCATTTCTCTAATCGGGTTCCAGAAATCATGGCAGACTATATGACAGTGGCGCATTATACAGACGAAGCTATCGGGAAATTCGTGGAATATCTGAAAAACCATCCCGAATATGAACGTACAATGGTTGTAATAACCGGTGACCACGAGGGCTTGGCAGACCACCGGAAAGAACTGTGCCATACAAAGGCTGGGAAAGGAATAATTTCCGAAGACGAGTTCACACCATTCATAGTATTGAACTCTCCTGTTCCGATTCACTATCTCAAAGTTATGGGACAGATTGACATATATCCTACGCTTCTAAACTTGCTTGGTCTGGAAAAATTCCGATGGAGCGGTATTGGTCAAAGCATTCTTGATCCTCGGAAGCCGGGCATTGCCATCAGTCCGAAAAGAAAAATAGAAGGTGACACCTTGCATATATCTGCGGATGAACTTTTACGAATGCAGCAATCTCAAGTAATCTCTGACCGGATAATACGATTCGATAAATTGAAAGATCTACGATAGCCGATACTTCGGAAGTCATTTTTGTTGTTTCAGGCGTGTTTTTCTCCGTTTCGATTGTATTCCGATTGTAACGACCTCGGATACGAAATAATTTTGCACCTAAAAAATGAATAACGACATGATTATCGAAATGATTAAACGGCTGTCAATAGATATGTTCATTGCAATCATGGCGATTGAAGCAATTGTCATTGCGGCAATCGCTTTGTCGCTTTTGATTGGTACGTTTTGCAAATAATCCCACAGGACATGGAGCAAAAGGAAATATATATCGAAACCGAACGAATTATCATTCGGAATTTCAAACAGAAGGATGCCGAAGGGTTGTTGGAGTATCTTTCCCATCCGCGTGTGAATTGCTTTGCCGGAGACCGCCTTTGTTCCAGAGAGGCGGCATGGGCATATATGCAGTATTCCCCGAAAGACATGCTGCGCTATGCGGTGAGTCTGAAAAAAGATGACTTTATTATCGGTGACGTGTTCGCTTTGCGTGAGAATGAGGACACTTATAATGTGGGGTGGCATTTCAACAAACGTTTTGAAGGCAAAGGATTCGCTTGTGAAGCGGCTACCGGATTGTTGGATTATCTTTTTCGGGAGGCGGGCGCACGGCGTATCTATGGATTTGTGGAAGATGACAATATCCGTTCCAAACGCTTATGCGAACGTCTTGGTATGCGCCGCGAAGGATGTTTCAAAGAGTTTGTGACATTCGTAAACAATCCTGACGGCTCCCCCAAATATGAAGACACCTGTGTTTATGCCATTCTCGAAAAAGAGTGGAATACCATCCATCAGTGGTGATACACCAAACCTATTATGAATTAATACAAAACAAGAAGAAAATATGAACAAGCAATTCATTATCACGAATTTCGCCGCATTTGCCCTCATGCTGTTCCTGGCGACCGGATGCAGGCAGGCGGACGGTAAGCAGGATGCGGTGCAGAGTTATCGGGTCATAAAGGTCGCGACAAGTCCGGTGGAAATTTCCGAGTCCTATTCCGCCGCCATACGCGGACGGCAGGATGTGGACATCATGCCGCAAATATCCGGGCGCATTATCCGCCTGAAAGTGAAAGAGGGTGAACGGGTGAAGACCGGTCAAGTATTGGCAGTAATTGACCAAGTGCCCTATCGGGCGGCATTACGCACGGCGCAGGCCAATGTCAGCGCGGCACAGGCAAAAGTGGAAACGGCAAGAATCGAGCTGCGGGGCAAGCAGGCATTGTTTGACGAGAAGGTCATATCCGACTACGAGCTTTCTCTCGCACGGAACCAACTGGCAGTGGCACTTGCCGAACTCGAACAGGCAAAGGCACAAGAATCGGATGCACGCAACAATCTCTCCTATACGGAAATCAAAAGCCCAAGCCACGGAGTAGTAGGCACATTGCCCTATCGTGTCGGTGCGCTTGTCAGTCCCAATATGGCGCAGCCTTTCACGGTCGTGTCCGACAATGCGGAGATGTATGCCTATTTCTCCATTTCGGAGAATATGCTACGGCGATATTCGGCTCGCTATGGCTCGATTGACAGCATGATAGCCGGGACGCCGGAAGTGGGCCTGCAACTCAACGACGGCAGCCTGTACAAGGCGAAAGGACGTATTGAAACCGTAAGCGGTGTGGTGGACCCTGTTACCGGAACGGTACAAATCAAAGCCCTGTTCCCCAATCCCGACCGCGAACTGTTGAGTGGCAGCATCGGCAATGTCATCCTTCAAAATCCGAAAACGGAGGCCGTAACCATCCCCATGACCGCCACCGTGGAACTGCAAGACAAGATTATCGCTTACCGTCTGAAAAACGGACAGGCGGAAGCTGCCTATCTCACGGTGGACCGCCTGAACGACGGCAACCGGTTTATCGTAAGAGAAGGGCTCTCGGTCGGTGACACCATTGTCGCCGAAGGCGTGGGGCTGGTGAGAGAAGGCATGAGTATAACCCCTAAAAACGAACCGAAATGAACCTGCGATTTTTTATAGACCGCCCGGTGTTTTCGGGCGTTATCTCGGTGGTGATCGTACTGTTGGGCATGATTTCCATGCTTTCCTTGCCGGTGGAACAATACCCCGACATCGCACCTCCGACCATCAACGTATTTGCAACCTATCCGGGCGCAAACGCTGAAACCGTGCAGAAGGCAGTGATAACCCCTCTGGAAGAAGCCATCAACGGCGTGGAAGACATGACCTATATGACTTCCACGGCATCGAATACGGGGGATGCTTCCATCAACATCTATTTCAAGCAGGGAACCAACGCGGACATGGCGGCGGTAAACGTGCAGAACCGCGTGAACGGCGCGCTGAGCCAGCTTCCGGCGGAAGCCACCAAGACCGGTGTCACCACCGAAAAGCAGCAGAACGCCGAACTGATGACTTTCGCGCTCTATTCGCCCGATGACCGTTTCGACCAGACCTTCCTGAACAATTACGTGAAAATCAATGTCGAGCCGAGGCTGAAACGTATCAGCGGCGTGGGAAAGGCACAGCTGTTCGGTTCCAACTACAGCATGCGACTTTGGCTGAGACCCGACAAGATGGCGCAATACGGGCTTATCCCCGACGACATATCCGCCGTACTCGCACGACAGAACATCGAGGCCGCCACCGGCTCCTTCGGTGCCAATCATCCTACCGCCAATGAATACACGATGAAATACCGCGGACGCTTGTCCGGCGCGGAAGAGTTCGGTGAGTTGGTCGTCAAGTCACTACCGGGCGGCAATGTGCTTCGGTTGAAAGAGGTTGCCGATGTGGAACTGGGCGATGAATCCTACAACTACTCCTCCGAGGTGAACGGACATCCGGCAGCCATGATGCTCATCAACCAGAAAGCCGGGTCCAATGCTTCAAGTACCATCAAGGAGATTCACGAAGTGCTTGATGACCTCAGCCGAGACTTGCCCGAAGGGACGGAATTCGTGGTGCTTACCGATACCAACAAGTTCCTGTATGCTTCCATCAATTCTGTTATCCGGACACTTATTGAAGCAATACTTCTGGTTATCGTGGTGGTATATGTATTTTTGCAAGATATTAAGTCCACGCTTATTCCTACGATATCCATTTTCGTCTCCATTATCGGGACGTTCGCTGTGATGTCCATGATCGGCTTCTCCGTCAACCTGCTCACCCTGTTCGCGCTTGTGCTTGCCATTGGAACTGTGGTCGATGATGCCATTGTGGTGGTGGAAGCGGTGCAGGCGAAGTTCGACGAGGGCTATCAGTCTGCGGTTCTCGCGGCTGATGATGCCATGAAAGGCGTTTCGTCGGCTATCCTGACCTCTACCATCATCTTTATGGCAGTGTTTTTCCCCGTTGCCATGATGGGTGGGACTTCGGGAGCGTTCTACACGCAGTTCGGTATCACGATGGCTGTTGCCGTGGGTATCTCGGCAGTCAATGCATTCACACTCTCACCGGCACTCTGCGCGCTGCTCCTGAAACCCTATATCGACGAGCAGGGCAACACCAAGGACAATTTTGCGGCCCGTTTCCGAAAAGCGTTTAATGCCGTCTTCGACCGTCTGAGCCGACGCTATGTGCGTGGAGTGATGTTCATTATCCACCGCCGGTGGCTGTTGTGGAGCATTATATGCATCTCTTTCGGGTTGCTGTTGCTGCTGGTCAATGTCACAAAGACGGGACTTGTTCCTGAAGAGGATACCGGGACGGTCATGGTGAGCATGAACACGAAGCCAGGTACATCCATGGCTCAGACAAGCAAGGTGATGGAGTGTATCAACAGCCGTCTTGACAGCATCGGCGAGATTGAATACAGCGGTGCGGTTACCGGTTTTTCTTTCGACGGCTCAGGTCCGTCCCAGGCAATGTATTTCCTGACGCTTAGAGATTGGGAACAGCGCAAAGGGAAAGGGCAGTCGGTCAATGACGTTACCGGAAAGATCTATGCCGCCACTTCGGATATTCCCGATGCCACGGTGTTCGCCATGTCGCCTCCGATGATTGCCGGGTACGGCATGGGAAACGGTTTCGAGCTTTATTTGCAGGACAAGGCGGGTGGAGACATCACCGCTTTCAAGGAAGAGGCGGACAAGTTTGTCGAAGCCTTGTCGCAACGACCCGAAATCGGCGAAGTCTATTCCTCCTTTGCCACGGACTATCCGCAATACTGGGTGGATATCGATGCCGCCAAATGTGAGCAGTCGGGTGTGTCGCCCGCAGATGTGCTTTCCACCTTGTCGGGCTATTATACCGGACAATATGTTTCCGACTTCAACCGGTTCTCCAAGCTCTACCATGTGACCATGCAGGCTCCGGCGGAATATCGTGTGAATGCGGAATCCCTGCACCACATGTATGTGCGTGCCTCCGATGGCGGCATGTCGCCATTAAGCCGGTTCGTGCGCCTGACCAAGACCAACGGCCCGTCAGACCTCACCCGCTTCAACCTGTTCAACGCCATCTCGATTAGCGGGTCTCCGGCCCAGGGCTACAGTTCGGGGCAGGTGCTCGAAGCCATCGGCGAGACGGCACGCGAAGTGCTTCCGGCAAATTACACCTACGAGTTTGGCGGCATCTCGCGCGAGGAAAGCAAGACGACCAATAATGCCACGCTTATATTCCTGCTCTGCATGGTCCTGGTCTATCTGATTCTGTGCGCCTTGTACGAAAGTGTGTTCATTCCCTTCGCGGTCCTGTTGTCAGTGCCTTGCGGACTGATGGGCAGTTTCCTGTTCGCATGGCTGTTCGGTCTGGAGAACAACATCTACATGCAGACCGGACTTATCATGATTATCGGCCTGCTTGCCAAGACCGCCATCCTGCTTACCGAATACGCCGGCAAGCGGCGGTCGGAAGGCATGACGCTGGCACAGGCGGCATACAGTGCGGCAAAAGTCCGCCTGCGCCCCATATTGATGACTGTGTTGTCCATGGTGTTCGGTCTTATCCCGCTGATGATGGCTCACGGAGTGGGTGCCAACGGCAGCCGTTCGCTTGCCACAGGTGTAATCGGCGGAATGATTGTCGGTACTTTGGCTCTGTTGTTCCTTGTGCCGTCATTGTTTATTGTATTCCAATATATCCAAGAACGTGTTAAGCATAATTAAATGAAGAAGACAGTAATATATATCATATTGTCGGGATGGATGTTTGCCGGTTGTGGTACATACAGCCGGTATCATCGTCATGACCTCTCAATGGAGAATCTGTATCGGGACGTACCAGTGGACATTGATACAACGACCATCGCGTCCCTGTCGTGGCGGGAGATGTTTACCGACCCGAAGCTCCAGTCCTTGATTGTAACAGGACTTGAACGGAACACAGACCTCAATGTGGCACGGTTGCGCGTGGAAGCGGCAGAAGCCGCCCTGATGACTGCCAGACTCTCATATCTTCCATCACTGGGATTGACAGCCGAAGGTAATACCAATAAACATGACGGGGCAACGGCAAAAACATATAATGTGGGAGCGTCGGCAAGCTGGGAACTGGACATCTTCGGCAAACTTACGGCGGCAAAGCGTGGCGCAGCCGCCGCATTACAAGGAAGCCGTGCCTACCGGCAGGCCGTACAGACACAGCTTGTCGCCACTATCGCAGACAGTTACTACACCCTTGCCATGCTTGACGCGCAAATGGCAATAAGTAACCGGACTTTGGAGAACTGGCAGACTACCGTACGCACTCTTGAAGCGTTGAAAAAAGTGGGGAAATCAAACGAGGCCGGCGTATTGCAGGCAAAGGCGAACGTGATGCGACTCGAAGCATCCCTGTTATCCATACGCAAGAGTATTTCCGAAACAGAAAACGCCCTGTCTGCGATACTTGCCATGCCGTCACACTCGATTGGACGAAGTGATCTGGCCGAGGCTGCTTTCCCCGATACTGTCTCGATCGGAGTCCCTTTGCAACTGCTTTCCAACCGTCCCGACGTGCGTCAGGCTGAAATGGAACTGGCGCAAGCATTCTACGCCACCAATGCGGCCCGTGCCGCCTTCTATCCCAATATTACCCTCTCGGGAATTCTTGGATGGACTAATAACGGCGGTGGCGTAATCGTAAATCCCGGACAATGGTTACTTAATGCCATCGGTTCCCTGACACAGCCGTTATTCAACCGGGGCGTAAACATCGCCAACTTGAAGATAGCCAAAAGCCGTCAGGAAGAAGCCAAACTGTTGTTCCGGCAATCATTACTGAACGCAGGAAAGGAAGTGAACGATGCTCTGACCGCATGGCAGACGGCAAAATCGCAAATTGAAATCAATGCTCGGCAGGTTGAAACATTATGCGATGCTGTGCGAAAGACAGAATCGCTGATGCGTCATTCCAATACCACCTATCTGGAAGTGCTGACCGCCAAACAGTCTCTTCTCGAAGCGGAAGTGCAACAGTTACAAACTCGTTTTGAACGCATACAAAGTATAATTAAACTTTACCATGCGTTGGGAGGAGGAATGTAACTGCAATAAATAGAAAAATTTGAAATTATTATTAGTTTTATTCATCTCGGATATTTTTCGTGATTCTGCCGCATGTAGATATTGTACGAAAGCAATATTTGGATTGTAAAGATATCAAGCCAATGAAAATACTTTTGCAGCATAAGATATTTGTGGGATATTTCCTTTTAATGGCGATCATCGGTAGCATGGTCGCTATTGTTCTGCACGAGCGTAGTCGTGTACAGAAAATAGAGAATGAATCAATCGCTATTTTTCAAACCCAGCACAATATCAATACCGCCCACCGCTATGTGACCGCGTTAGTAACTTACGGTGAATCCGTCATGGTATGGAACGATGAGGATTCCCTGGCTTATCGGGAACGACGTGTACGGACTGATTCCATGCTGCAAACATTACGTATACAATGCAAGGACTTCATACAACCCGAACAGATAGATTCTCTTCGTACATTGTTAGCAGCCAAAGAAGACCATCTGTTTCAAATAATGGAAGCGACCCGAGAACAAAAGAAAACGGATAGCCTTCTATTCCATCAAAAACCGACTGTAACGACACAGACAACCACCCGGACCGTTACCCGAAAGAAGAAAGGTATCGCCGGATTCTTCGGCGGCAAGGAAACCGTACAGATGCCGGTTGTTACAACCAGGCAAACCGTACCGGATAAGGAACTGATTTCGTTGTTGAATAAACGGAAACGGGACATAGAAACTTATACAGACAGCCTGCGGTCGTGCAATGGGGAACTCAACCGGAAATTGCGTTTACTGATTACAAGTCTGGATGAACAGACATGGAACGCTTTCCGGAGCAAGGAAGAGCGTCTGAAAGCATCCTACGAACATTCGACTTTGGTCATTACCGGCTTGATTATATTCTCAATCATTCTATTGTTCATTTCATATCTTGTCATCCAACGGGATATTAAGGTCAAGGCAAGAAACAGGAAGCATCTGGAAGAAACGATAGAGCAGAACATTGCGCTGTTAGAGATGCGGAAGAATATCATACTGACAATCTCCCATGACATCCGTGCCCCTCTGAACGTAATCAGTGGCAGCGCGGAACTTGCCGTGGATACCCGGGAAAAGAAACGCAGGAACACGCACCTGAACAACATCAGGATCGTGTGCCGGCACGTTGTATACCTGCTTAACAACCTGCTGGACGTGTACCGCCTGAACGAGGCCAAGGAAACCCGCAACGATGTGCCGTTCAACCTGAATGCCCTGTTAGAACGCATTGCCTTCGGCTTCTCCCACGTAATCAATAACAAAGGCATCCTATTCAATCACAATTTTACTGGTACCGATGTCAAACTTTGCGGTGACGTGGACCGTATCGAACAGATTTTGGACAACCTGCTCAGCAATGCCGTTAAATTTACGGAAACCGGCACTATCAGTTTGAATGCCCGTTATAATGAAGGTGAATTAGTATTGGAAATCAAGGATACCGGCATAGGCATGAGTGAAGATGCGCTTTCACGTATCTTCCGCCCGTTTGAACGGTTGGGTTCCGTCAGGAACACGGAAGGTTTCGGATTGGGTCTGCCGATAACAAAAGGTCTTGTCAACCTGCTTGGCGGGACAATAGACGTGACGAGCGGCATTGACCAGGGTAGCACGTTCCGCGTGACACTTCCATTGAAAACCACGGATGAAACGGTAGAGAGCGAAAGCCTGATAATCCCACATCCGGCACATTTGCCTCGGAATGTACTTGTCATTGATGACGACACGATGCTGTTGAATGTGATAAAAGAGATGTTGGAGCGTAACGGGATGAATTGTACGACCTGCGTAACCTCCAAGGAAGTGGTCAAGGCGATGCGGGGCAGGGATTATGACCTGTTGCTTTCCGACATTCAAATGCCGGGTACCAACGGTTTTGATTTACTAACCTTATTGCGCAACTCGAACATCAGAAACTCCCATACTATCCCTATTGTAGCCATGACAGCACGTGGAGACAGAGACAAAGACGCTTTTCTCCATGCCGGATTTACGGACTACATCTATAAGCCGTTTTCTTCATCAGAACTTCTCGGCCTGCTTTCGAGGATAAAGACAAACAGGCGGGAGGAAAAACCGGAGGTTGATTTCAGTTTGCTCCTTTCCGAGGTCAGTGACAAGCACAAGGCACTGCTTTCCCTTATATCCCAATCAGATAAAGACCGAGAAGAACTTGATGCCGCCATGAAAAACGGTGACCGGCAGAAATTGCGTGAAATTATACATCGGATGCAACCGATGTGGGAGTTTCTACGGATGGAAGAACCCCTGCTGGCTTACCGGACTTTATTGAAAGACAGTAAAACAAGCGACAAAGAGTTAAACGAATATACCCGACAGATAATAGACAGTACCGCCACGCTTATCCAAGCAGCGGAAGCCGAGATAAAAAGACTGAATAATGAAACGGAAGATACTGATAGTTGAAGACAATGTGGGGCTGTCGCAAATACAGAAAGACTGGCTTTCCCGGGCCGGTTATGACGCTGTGACAGCCATGAGCGAGCCGATAGCCCGCTCGTTGATACGCAAAACGCAGTTCGACCTTATATTGTCGGACGTTCGGTTGCCGGAAGGTGACGGCATTTCCCTTTTGGAATGGCTGCGCAAGGAGAAGAAAGACATCCCGTTCATCATAACGACCGAATACGTTTCCGTTCCGGACGTTGTGCGTACCATCAAACTGGGAGCCAGGGACTACCTGCCCAAACCTGTGCACAGGGATCACCTGCTGGAACTGGCGGAAGATGTGTTCCATCCGGTAGCCACCGTGAGAAAGCAGGAACGGCAGTTGTTTCACCGCACAAGCCCCATGATACTGAAAGTGGAAAAGTTTGCTAGGCTGGTTGCCCCGTCCGATATGTCCGTGATGATACTCGGGGCCAACGGGACCGGCAAGGAGTCGGTGGCGCAGACCATCCATAACAATAGCGAACGATACGGCAAGCCTTTTGTCGCCGTAAACTGTGGTGCATTGCCCCGTGAACTGGCCGCTTCATTGTTCTTCGGGTACGAAAAAGGCGCGTTCACCGGGGCGGACATGGCAAAGAGCGGATATTTCGACCTGGCGAAAGGCGGCACGTTGTTCCTTGACGAGATAGGCACGATGCCGCATGAAATCCAATCCATGCTCCTCCGGGTATTACAGGAGAATGTATATACCCCGATAGGTAGCGGCAGGGAACGGATTTCGGATGTCAGGGTCATTTCCGCGACAAACGAGAATATGGAACGGGCCATCAAGGAGGGACGGTTCAGGGAAGACCTTTACCACCGTCTGAACGAGTTTGAGATTCGGCAGCCCTCCCTGGAGGAATGCCCGGAAGACATCATTCCGTTGGCGGAGTTTTTCCGTGAACGTTTCTCGAAAGAACTGAAAAGGGAAACACAAGGATTTACCGAAGAGACCAAACAAAGGATGCTTGCCTACCGGTGGCCGGGCAACGTGCGTGAACTGCAAAACCGTGTCAAGCGAACCGTGCTGGTCTCTGAGTCTCCGATGCTTGACGTGGATGGATTGGGATCAACTGTCTGTGTATGTAGAAATGAGGAAACAGACACACTTGCAATCCTGCCTCTGAAAGGTGAAGCATTTGAGAAAGAAAGTATTATCCGAGCACTCAAGGCGTGCAACGGTCACCGGGAACAGGCGGCTGGAATGCTGAACATCAACCCGGCAACACTGTACAGGAAGATGAAGAAATACGGGCTGAAATGAATTTAACGACTAAAATTAGTACAAATGTCACTGAATATGTGTACTTTTGCACTTAAATAGCGAAAAAGGCGGCGTACTGTCCATGAGACAGTCGCTGTTTATATATAGACATAAGACCGCAAGCGTCCTAATGGGAATCTGGAAAATGAACATTAACAGGAACTATTGCGTGATTGCTTATGCTATGCCTTGGCATAGCGTGCATTCACCTATTCCTGTTAAGGGCATTCCAGAGCCTCCATTAGAGATAGCGTGGATTGCACGCTTTTTTTTTGCGTCTTCCGGTTGAAAAAAGAATGAAAGCTATGGCAAGGATTCAAGTTGTGACGGCAATAACATTGGACGGTTTCCTTCCGGAACCGGCCGGAACACTTGTGTCCTGGGTAAGAAACGACAGGCGGGGGTTCCCCTTTTGGCGTGAACGCTGCTTGGCCCTTATATTGCCCCATTCCATCCTTGATTTGCTTTGCGAGAAAGACAACAGGGACGATTCATTCACTTACCTTGCCGAAATCATAGAACCGGAATCGGTGGAATTGCTTCGCGGGCTTTTCCTCTATGATCTTGTTGATGAACTTGTGGTTTACCAGTTGCCGTTTTCTGCCGGACAAGGGATTTCTGTGTTGAATACATTCCGACCACAATATTGGGGATTGCATAAAATCACCTCTTTTTCCAACGGCATCTGCCGCCTTATCTATCGCAAACCTTGCAGGATGTAACTTGCATTTTGCGAAAAATCTTGCATTTTGCAAGAACATTTTCATCTCCACTTTTCATACTAAAAATTTTTATTCCACTGTATTTCAATGGAATGCCGGTGTCATCCCATGAAATACATGGTCATTGGTACGCCATTAGCCCTATATGTAGTATAACCTGTTGCGCGACAAGGTGTAAGTAAAACTATCATTTACACTAAAGACAGAATGCATTATGCTACAGATAAACAGCGAAAGTGCCCAAATGATGTTCATGCAGATCATGGAACGGTTCGATAGAATCGACCGTACCCTGGAGCGGATGAACAAACTGAAGGAGTGTCTGGAAGGCGACACGCTCCTGGACAACTACGACCTTTGCCAGTTGCTCGGCATCACCAAACGCACGCTGGCACGTTACCGCCAGAAAAAGTATGTCACCTATTACATGATTGACGGACGGACTTACTACAAGGCCTCCGAAGTGGAAGCATTCCTCAACCGGAAAGGGAAGGTGCTGCCTCCGAAACTGAAAAATCAAATGGATGTTCAACTCAAAAAATGACGGATATGGAAATCGTATGTATAGACAAACAGATATTTGATGAACTCCGAGTGCGTTTCGGCAAACTGGAGGAGAAGGTAGTAAGAATATGCCGCCCGGTGGAAGACCTCGGCTTGAAGAAGTGGCTTGACAACCAGGAAGTGTGCGAGATATTGCGTATATCCAAGAAGACACTTCAGGTATACCGTGACAAGGGCATCCTGCCGTTCTCGCGCATCAAGCACAAGATATTCTTCAAGACCGAAGACGTGCACAAACTATTGGAATCGAATTACTACCACTTAAAACGAGAATCATGAGCTATCATTTTTTAGAACGGAAAGACCCGCGTGTCGATGTTCTGTTTCAGTGGCTTGACAATATGGAGCGGTTAATCGCAGCGATGGAGGACACCCCTAAATCCGTATTCCACGGCGAACGTTTCCTGACGGACGAGGAACTATCCAAAATTCTGAGGGTCAGCAGACGGACATTGCAGGAATACCGCACACTTGGTGTTGTCCCTTACTATCTTGTACAAGGTAAGGCCCTCTACAAGGAATCGGACATCCTTAAAATATTAGAGGATGCCTACAAACGGTGCAAAGAAGATATGCGGTGGGTGTGACATGACAAAACGGAGAAACGGCCCGTTCATAGGGACATGCGTTTCTCCGTTCTTGATTTTCAGATAGCGCGGGGTGTCCTTTTTCTGCCTTTTCGAGCGGTGAAATCCTCCTCGCGAAGTTCAGTCGTGCCGCTGAAACCGCTTGCTTTCAAAGCCTTCATGTCCTCGTCCACTTTCTTGTCCGTCACCTGCGCGTAAAGTTGCGTGGTCGAAATCGACATGTGCCCCATCATGCGGCTGACCGTCTCAATCGGAACACCGAGCGAGAGCGTGACATGGGTTCCGAAATTATGCCGGGCCTGATGGAAGGTCAAATCAAAACCGTACACCTTTCCAAGTTCCCGTGTAAGCAGGATAAAGTAGCCACGGCGGTAAACATTGAACACATTATCCCCTTGTCGCTGGTTCCGGTATTTTTCAATAATTCGTAAGGGAATATCCAGCAATCGGACGGAAGAGAGTGTGTCTGTCTTTTGACGGCGTATGTGAATCCACCACGCACCGTCTTCGGATTGTGTGATGTCACTTGTCTTCAACTTTTTCAAGTCCGCGTAAGCCAGTCCGGTAAAGGTCGAAAACAAGAACATGTCTCTCACGAATTGCAGTTGCGGTTTCTCCACGGGTGTCTCCATAAGTTTCCTGAGGTCTTCCAGCTTCATGTGGCGGCTTTTCCGTCGTGGCAGCGCAGGGTGAAGACGGCAGTACGGGTCACGGCGGAGTGTTCCCTGGCTGACTGCCAACTTGGTCATCTTTTTCAGACGGTACAGGTGTTCATGCACGGTCTTGGGCATCATGTGGCAATCCTTGCAAAGGAACAGTTCAAAGTCATCGTAAAAATTCTTGTCGAGGCTACGCAGTGTGACATCTTCCACGCCTTTCTTATCCTTGATGAAAGCGGAAAGGTGCTTGTACGATCTCAAGTAAGAATCAAGCGTTTCCTTGATGCGGTCCAATCCGACCCGCTTGCTGAAATCCTCGTTATGTTCCCTGAACAGGGCCAGCAAGGTAAGCGGTTTCTGGCCGACACCCATGACAGCGTTCTTTACCAGTTCTGCTGTAATGAAGCCGAGATTATGTTTGATTGTGTTGTAATGTCCGGTAATCTCTTCCGTCAATTCATCTATGGCACGGTTCACCGTCACGGCATTCGCACTGCGTCCGTTGGCACGGCCTTTTTCCGGATTCCAGATGTCGGGATTGACGGATACCTTCGTGCCAATCTGTTCCCATTCGGCATCAATGCTCACCTTGCACAATAACTGGCACGTTCCGTCCTTGCGCATTTTGGTACGGTTGATATAAAACAGTATCGCGAACGTGCTGCGATGCTTGATGGTATTGTCTGTATGTTCTGATTTCTTTTTCATGTCGTTGGCTTTTTATCGTTTGTCAAATAACCACGGAGAAACGTTCCGCTATCCTCTCATTCAGCACACGGGTGTCGGCATTTATCTTGTCATCAGTCACTTTGGCGTAGATTTGGGTCGTCTCAATCCGGGCGTGTCCCAACATCTTGCTGACCGTTTCAAGCGGAACCCCATGTCCGAGCGTGATTTCGGTCGCATAGGTATGGCGGCCGGCATGAAAAACCAGCGGACAGTCTATGTCACAGAGTTTTGCGATACGTTTCAAGTTAAGGTTCATCGTGCTGTTGGAATACATGGGTAGCAGTTTCCCGTCCGGTGCCGTATCCCTGTATTTCTCCATGATATGTAACGGCAGGTCCAGCAGGGGGATTTCAAACTCGACTCCGGTTTTCCGGCGCGAGCTTTTAATCCACCACGTGCCGTCATCGGTAAGCGACAGATGCTCTTTCGACAGAAGCCGCATATCACTGTACGGGATGCCGGTGTAGCATGAGAACAGGAACAAATCCCGTGTGAGATAAAGGTTCGGACTGTGAAGAGGCATGGTCATAAGCCGTTGCAGTTCCTCGGATGTGAGATACCTCCGTTTCTGTTTCGGGCGCACGGGTTCATAGCCGGTAAACGGGTAGGTGGTGATTATGCCGTCCGCTACGGCTTCACCGACGATGATTTTCAACTGCACGGTCAGGTTGATAATCGTCCCCGGAGAGAGGCGGCAATCCGTCCGAAGGTGCGAATCGTAATCCTGTATGAAGGAGAGGGTCAATGCCGAAAACGGGATATCCGACAAGTTGTATTTTTCCCGCATGAACCGTTCCACATGGTTGTAGGCGTTCCGATAGCTTCTCAGGCTACCTTCCGTCCGGTTTACGCCCACACGCTTTGCGAAGTTCTCGATAAACGTGCGAAAGTAGCTCAATAGCGTTGCCTGTTCTCCCGCCATGCCCAGCAATAGGCTTTTGACATCCCCGGCAGTCACACCGTCACGGACAGCCGACAGTTCCGCATAGACTCCCAACGCCATCGCACGGATTTCATCCAGCCGGTTGTTGATTTCCTTCGCCTTCACACTCTTTCCGGAAGCACGCCCAGAACTCCATATTGCCTGCGGCACACGGAGCTTTACGCTGAAGGAGGCTTCGGAATACTTGCCGACATTCAATCTTGCCATTACAGGGCACATCCCATCGGCATCTGCCTCGCTCTTTTTGAGGTAGAACGACACCTTTACATTTGCCTGAACCATAATCTTTTACTTTGTTTGCAAAATTACCGGATATCGAGCAAATGAACGGCATGACGAATATAGCGGAATATGGAAAAAGCCCCATGCGTGACATTCAGAACCTGTATTTTCTCCCTTTAGCGAAAAAAGTATTAACTTTGTACTCGCAAAAGACAAGTGAAACAGCGTTCTTTACGGTGATGTCCGGGATAATCCAAATGCCTTTTCAGCGTACATTTTCGACCTTGAATCGGCAACGGATAAGTAGCAATTTATTTTCCTAACTCCTCCAAAACGGGTAAAAACCCCATAATGGACGAATATAGGTAAAATCTGCATATCTCCCTTTTATTCCAACGGTTTGCATTATTCCTGCGAAATCCATCCGTATGTGAGCGAGTTTTCTTATATTTGTCCTCATCAAATCATCAAAATGAATATAACTTCTACTATCATAACAGCTTCGGACGGAACACCCCTCTCCTTATATGATGTATGCCGATTTCTATCCAAGCAACAATGGAGACACATATTAAAACTATTGGAACAGGAAGGAATACATATAGAAAGAATAGAAGCTTATGAATATCCGGAAGCCCGAGACATCAAACATCTATTTATACGCTTTAAAAAAGAAAAAGAAGACACTCCTTTTTATTTACTATCTCCAGAAATATTCTCTAAACTAACCAACACGATAATACAAGAATATTCTTCAAATATAAAATAAAAGAAGTTGTATAAACTATTAAATTAGAATGAGATGAAAAATATCAATGGTCAAGGCAATGAAATTACAATTATTTTACCACATGACAAAAATAGATTGTGTATCCTCCCATCATGAACAATTCAATCAAATCATCAATCGATCCAACATCATAATTACAGGAAACAACAATCATGTTTCCATGCATTTCGATTCAGAAGAGAATGTTGAAAAACTACTTTTTAATGAATATTTTCTGTTGATTATCAAAGGAAACAGTAACACGGTTAATTAAGCTGGGGCATTGGTATTTGGTGTACCGACGCACATACTATAACAAATTTAAAGGGAAAACCGATTAATTTGCTCAAAGTATAGAAATTGGCAAATATGTATGGGTAGGAAAAGATGTAAAGATTGGTAAAAATACAAAAATACCCGATGACAGTATTGTGGGTTGGGGAAGTATTGTAACAAAAGTATTCCACGAACCGAATATAATATTAGCAGGCATCCCTGC
>Ga0137298_10805_pt1 | contig 21636 bp, 28 predicted proteins | sample RamsorincwithD2O_2_FD_97182 | JGI IMG/M metagenome (GOLD analysis project Ga0137298, IMG submission 97182) | Mouse cecal microbial communities from Vienna, Austria - Glucosamine amended with D2O | ecosystem: Host-associated > Mammals > Digestive system > Large intestine > Cecum | place: Austria...
CTTATTGGGTGGCTTTCGAGTGCTCGGCCTACCAGTTGCGCCGTGCGTTTCCGGACAGTGAGGTCACGCCGATGCGCTTGTTCGGCTACCCGTTCCCGATCGTGATGGTGTCCGTTACGGATCGCTCGCTCCGCTCGTACGCCCGTAAACATATCTTGAGAAGAGATGAGTCGGATTACAAACTATTGATTGTCCCCGGGCTCCCTATGGCGGATTACTATGTGTGGCACGCCGGCGAGGTGGAGGGACTACCTTTATTAAGTGAGAGAGTATGAGTGCTGAAAAAAAAACTACGCCATTGGGAAAAAGTGAGAGAGAGGAACCGGAACGATTCATCCCTGATGGGATGGGTATGTTCCAACGCAATGTAAAACGTATGGGAGATTGTACGCTGGCGTTTTTGGCCTTGATCGTATTTTCCCCGCTGTTTTTACTTTGTTATATCGCCGTAAAACGAGAGGATGGAGGCCCGGCGATCTTTAAGCAAGAACGTATCGGTCGTTTCGGCCGCCCGTTCAACATTTATAAGTTCCGTAGTATGCGTCTGGACGCAGAGAAATTCGGTCCGGCCCTTTACAAGGGTGGTGCAGACCTTCGGATGACCCGTATCGGGAAATTCCTCCGGATACATCATTTGGATGAGCTGCCCCAGTTATGGAATGTCTTTGTGGGCGACATGTCCTTTATCGGTCCCCGTCCGGAACGTCAGTTCTACATCGACCAGATCATGGAGCGTGATCCCCGTTATCGTTACCTCTACCAGATCCGCCCGGGCGTGACCTCTTACGCCACGCTCTACAATGGCTATACGGACACGTTAGAGAAGATGCTTCGTCGTTTACGCTACGACTTGTTCTATCTGGAGCATCGCTCGTGGTGGTTCGATTTCAAGATATTGGTGAAGACTTTCTTGAATATAGCGTTCGGGAAGAAATTCTAAATAGGGATAACCAAGGAAAGCAATTCTGCTTTCTTTTAAATCAAAATACCATGAAGAAAGTATTGAAAGGCTGGCTTATCGACAATGAGGTGACCACAGACAACAAGACTGATAAGATCTTGTTATTGGCTTCAGTCGGAAGTTTAACTTTGGATGATGTGCTGGAGGAGATGCAAAAGTAAGACACGGGTCTGCGCCCGGAGACGCTGCGTCATTCCGTGATGCTCTACAATAGAGCATTGACGAATTTGATCTTGAACGGTTACAGTGTGAGCACGGGCCTGTTCCGTGCGGTTCCACAACTGACCGGCGTGATCGAGGGCGGCGTATGGAACAAGGAGAAGAACTCCATCTACGTCTCCCTCACGCAAGATAAGGCTTTGCGTGAGGCGATCGCCTAGACCACGGTGGAGATTCTCGGCGAGAAATCGAACATCATGTACATCCTTGAGACTGAGGATAAGAAGACGGGCTTGAAGGATGGTAGCGCCACTGCGGGCCGTAACTTCTTCGTGTGCGGCGCGATGCTGAAAGTGGTTGGCGACCACGAGTCGGTAGGCGTTATGCTGACCAATGCGGCAAAGGCCATCACGAAATTAACGGACGACTTGATCACCATCAACAACTTTTCCTCGCTTACATTACTCTTACCTGCTGATTTGGCGGAGGGTGAGTATACGCTGACGGTGACGACGCAGTATTCCAGCTTCGGTTACGTCTTGAAGGAACCCCGTACTATCAGTACGCAAATCTGGGTTGGCGGGAAGCCCGCCGATGGTGGTGGCGATAGCGAGAGTCCGGATGAGATTTGATGGTTTTATGATCTCGTGATTTTGGTCCCAAGGCATGGGACAGTGTACTCCCAAGAGAAGGGAGTTACCAGTCCCATGCCTTGGGAGTGTACTGTCCCTTCGCTTGGGACAAGAGATAACAGAAAAAGTCAGATTGGTGGATTGCGAAAGGGGTTGACACAGTCATGGCTTACTATACAATTGAGCACTTACACATTAAATATAATGCTTAACAATAAATCCGTATTAATCACTGGAGGAACAGGTTCCTTCGGTAAGAAATTTGTGGAGACGATTCTTCGTGACTATCCGCAAGTGAAGAAAATCATCATCTATTCCCGTGATGAGTTGAAACAGTTCGAGCTGAAACAGAAATATCCGGAGAGGGAGTATCCCCAAATGCGTTATTTTATCGGGGATGTCCGTGATCTGGAGCGTTTGACTCGTGCTTGTGAGGGAGTGGATGTAATTATCCATGCAGCCGCTATTAAACAGGTGGATACTGCTGAGTACAATCCGGAAGAATGCATAAAAACGAATGTCCATGGTGCCCAAAACGTGATAAAGGCCGCTTTGGCGACGGGGGTGAAGCATGTCGTTGCCCTCTCTACGGACAAGGCTTGTGCGCCTATCAATCTCTATGGGGCTACCAAGCTCACTTCCGACAAGCTCTTCACGGCTGCCAACAACATCAGCGGTTCCAAGGACATCAAGTTCTCCGTGGTCCGTTATGGCAATGTGATGGGCTCTCGCGGTTCTGTGATACCATTCTTCGTCAACAAGCGTGACAAGGGTGCAACAGAACTTCCTATAACAGATATGCGTATGACTCGCTTCAATATCTCACTTGAGGCCGGGGTGACTCTCGTGATGTATGCCATTGGGCATCATTTAGGAGGTGAAATCTTTATTCCGAAGATACCTTCTTATCATATAAAGGATGTGGCCACCGCGATTGCTCCAAACCTGCCACAGGTAGAGGTAGGTATCCGTCCGGGAGAGAAATTGCACGAAGAGATGATAACTGTTACCGATGCGCTTGATACGATAGATTTGGGCCGGTATTATGTAATTCTGCCTTCTGTCTCTTTCAAACACAGCCGTGAGGAATTTATCAAGCATCATAACGCTGTACCCGTACCCGATGGTTTCCACTATAGTAGCGATAGCAATACGGAATGGGAAACCGTGGAGTCCATGCGTGAGAATATCAAGAAATATGTCGACCCTAATTTCGAGGTGAAATGATAAGCAAACCTATCCCTTATGGCCGCCAGTATATCACTGACGAGGATATTCAAGCGGTTATCGAGACCTTGAGAAGTGATTACTTGACACAAGGTCCTAAGATCAAGGAATTTGAGACTAAGTTCGCCGAATATGTCGGTGCGAGGTATGCCGTAGCCGTGAACAATGCTACCGCCGGATTGCATCTCTCTGCTACGGCACTGAATGTAAAGCCCGGGGACAAGGTCATCGTTACTCCCATGACTTTTGCCGCCAGCGCGAACTGTATCCGTTATTGTGGCGGAGAAGTGGCGTTCTGCGATATTGACAAGGATACTTACCTTATGGATGTCTACAAACTAGAAGCCATGTTGAAGGCTGCACCCAAAGGCACTTACAAGGGTATTGTTCCTGTTGACTTTGCCGGATATCCATTGGATCTGGAGAAGTTCAGAAAGCTAGCCGATGAATACGGCTTATGGATTATAGAGGATGCCTGCCATGCTCCCGGAGGCTATTTCATAGATAGCGAAGGACAGAGGCAATACTGTGGTAACGGTAATTTCGCAGATTGCGCGGTATTTTCTTTCCATCCCGTGAAACATATAGCCACGGGCGAGGGCGGCATGGTGACTACCAATGACAAGGAACTCTACGAAAAGCTTTGCCTTTATCGTACTCATGGCATTACCAAAGATCCAGCTCTGCTGCATGAGCATCATGGTGGTTGGTATTACGAGATGCTGGAATTGGGGTACAATTACCGTTTGACTGATCTCCAAGCAGCCTTGGGCGTATCGCAGTTGGAAAGAGCCAAGGTTGGACTTGATCGTCGTCATCAAATAGTAGACAGGTATAATGAAGCTTTTTCCGGAATAGAGAGTATCAAGATCCCTTTCAATGCGGAGGAAATCTATCACGCTTACCATCTTTATATTATTCAAGTGGATGACCGTTTGGGTTTGTACAATTATTTGCATGCGAATGATATTTATGCGCAGGTTCACTATGTGCCTCTGCACTTGATGCCGTACTATCAACAGTTCGGTAACAAGAAAGGGGATTTACCTGTGGCTGAAGAGTATTATGAGCATTGCCTGAGCCTGCCGATGTATCCTACGTTGACGGAAGAGGAGTTGGAGTATGTGATTGACAAGGTGATTGAATTTGTGCGAAAATGAAAAATATTGCGATTATCCCCGCTCGTGGTGGCAGCAAGCGCATTCCACGCAAGAATATTAAGCCTTTTATGGGTAAGCCCATCATTGCATACTCTATAGAGGCAGCTATGCAGAGCGAGCTTTTTGATGAGGTCATGGTATCGACCGATGATGAGGAAATAGCCGAAATTGCCCGTAAATATGGAGCAAAAGTGCCTTTTATGCGAAGTGCGGAAACATCAAATGATTATGCCGGTACGGCAGATGTGATTCTCGAAGTTCTGAAGAAGTACAAAGATTTGGGACGGGAGTTTGATACGATTTGTTGTATTTACTCTACGGCTCCCTTTGTCACATCAGGCAAATTGATGGAGGCATATTCGAAATTGACCGATGGAATTGATTTTGTTTTCACTTGTGTTGCTTATTCTTATCCTGTGCAGCGTAGCCTTCATATTGTTGATGGAAAAATAAGCATGGTTTATCCAGAATATGCCGCTTCCCGATCTCAAGATTTGGAACCTATCTATCACGATGCAGGTCAGTTTTATGTGGCTCAAGTGGAATCTTTTGTTCAAGAAAGGACTTTTTGGGGTAAAAATACAGTTGGTTTGGTATTATCAGAACTTGAGGTACAGGATCTGGATACACTAACCGATTGGACATTAGCAGAAATGAAATACAAGTTGTTTCATAAGTGAAAATGAAGCGTAAGATCTATTTTCGAGCCGATGCCAGTGCTTCTATCGGCTACGGTCATTTTATCCGTACACTGGCCTTGGCTGATATGCTGAAGGACGATTTTGATTGTACCTTCTTTACTTGTCATCCCACTCCTTATCAAGTGGACGAGATGGAAAAGGTTTGTCCTTTCCTCGCTTTACGGGAGGAAACGCATTACGATGATTTCCTTTCTCATCTCCAAGACGATGAGATTGTGGTGCTCGACAATTATTTCTTTGATACCGGCTACCAGCGTGCCATCAAGGGGAAAGGGTGTAGGTTGGTATGTATCGACGATATGCACGACAAGCATTATGTGGCGGATGTGGTGATAAACCACGGCTTAACGGACGAGTCCTTGTTTGACGTGGAGCCTTATACCAAATTATGCTTAGGTTTGGATTGGGCACTGTTACGTAAGGAATTTTATCAGCCATTATTGAGAAAAAGAAGAGAAGAAGGTCATTGGCTCGTCTCTTTTGGAGGATCCGATTTTTATAACTTGACCTTTAAGTATGTAGACTTTTTACAGCAACTTCCTTCTGTGCGACAAATCACGGTAATAGTGGGTGACAGTTACAAATATAAAGAGATGTTGGATTCCATGGATAAGGTTACGTTGACTGAGCGTCTGTCGGCTCAGGAAATACAAGATCTTTTTAGCGTTGTATCAGTAGCTATATTGCCAAGTAGTACCATTGCGATTGAAGCGTTGGCTTGTGGTTGTCCCGTTGTTTCTGGATATTATATTGATAATCAAAGAGGAATATATGGAACGTTGTTGTCGAGGAACCTTATTGTTGGAATAGGTGACATGTTGTCGATAGATAGAGTTCTTATATCAGAAAAAAAGATGGAGGATATAAAATCTTTGCGCTCATGTGTGTTTGATTCCCGAATAAAAGAAAAGTTTATATATTTATTTAATGTACTTTCTTATGAGAATACAGATATTGGTAGATAATCCAAACTCATGGATAATACCTTTTGCGGAAGAGTTAAAAGCTGAATTAAATAGAAGAGGGCATGATGCCTACTTATTGAATTCAGCAGATATGGTGAGGACAGGTGATATCCTTTTTTTGTTGTCATGTGAACATATCTTTAAGAAGCTGGATTTAAATACCCATAATTTGGTGATACATGAGAGTGCGCTTCCTCTCGGAAAGGGTTGGTCTCCCGTTTCTTGGCAGATTTTGGAAGGAAAGAGTATTATTCCGATCACATTATTCGAGGCTGATATGGAGGTTGATTCCGGGGTGATTTATTTTCAAGAGCATATAGAGTTGGATGGCTATGAGCTGGTTGATGAGATTCGTCAGAAGCAGGGTCTTGCCACTATACATTTAGCCCTCAAGTTTGTAGATGGTTATAACTCTTTAACTTCAAAAACACAAGAAGGAGAATCTACTTATTATCCAAGAAGAACACCGAAAGACAGCGAGTTGGATGTCAATAAAACAATTGTCGAACAATTCAACTTGTTGAGAGTCTGTGACAATGAGCGTTATCCTGCTTTTTTTCAATTAGGGGGATCAAAGTATGTTGTTAAGATAGAGAAAAGATGAAGTTTGTGTAGTTTTCTTGTTTACCCCAAATACGTTTAAACATGGAGAATGTTTTAATAGTTTCTGAAAAGATATGGAATGAAAAGTTACTTGCTCGTCTCCGATCGGCAATGCCTCAATGTTCTTTTTACTTGATATCTAGAAAAGAAGATTTCACGATTGAACGGATTGATTTAATTTCGCCGATTAAAATTTTTATTCCGCATTGGTCTTATATCATTCCTCCTTCTATTTTTGAAGAATATGAGTGTATAGTTTTTCATATGACGGATTTGCCTTATGGACGTGGAGGGAGTCCGTTGCAAAATCTTATAGTCCGGGGACTAACATCAACAAAACTTTCTGCTCTTCGTGTAGAAGCGGGATTGGATACGGGACCAGTGTATTTGAAAACTGACTTATCTCTTTTAGGTACCGCTGAAGAGATATTTATCAGAGCTAATAGTTTAGTAGAAGGAATGATTGTTGATATTCTTCAAAACAATCTACAGCCAATGCCACAAGTTGGCAAGCCTGTTGTGTTTAAGAGGCGTAATCCAAAACAGAGTGATATGAGTGAATTGGAAAAGTTAGAGGATGTTTTTAATCATATCCGTATGCTGGATGCGGAAGGTTATCCTAATGCCTATATTGAAAAAGGTGAATTTAAGTATGAATTCACACGTGCGTCCATCAAAGCGGACGGGAGTATTATTGCAGACGTAAGAATTATAAAGAAATAATTATGGATAGAACATTCATTATAGCTGAACTCTCAGCAAATCATAATCACAATAAACGGGTTGCTCTAGATACTATTCGCATGGCAAAGAAGTGTGGTGCGGATGCGGTGAAGATACAGACCTATACGGCAGATACCATGACCATTGACAGTGACAAAGAGTGGTTTAAAATCCATGGTACTGTTTGGAATGGAGAAAACCTGTATCATTTGTATCAAAAGGCATACACTCCGTGGGAATGGCATGAGGAAATTTTTCATGTAGCTAAGGAAGAGGGATTGATTTGTTTCTCTACTCCTTTTGACAAGAGTGCGGTTGATTTCTTGGAGACTTTGAATAACCCCATATATAAGATTGCGTCTTTTGAAATTACCGATGTGGATTTGATAAAATATGTAGCCTCTAAAGGCAAGCCTATGATTATTTCTACTGGCATCGCTACTGCGGATGATATAAACTTGGCTTTACAAACATGTGCGAGTGCAGGAAATGAGCAGATTACTCTTTTGAAATGTACTTCCGCTTATCCAGCTCAGATTTCAGATGCTAATTTGTCTATGATTGCAGATATGCGGAGTCGTTTTCAAGTTCCGGTGGGATTGTCTGATCATACTATGGGAACAACCGTTTCTGTTGCTTCCGTTGCTATGGGAGCTACCGTGATAGAAAAGCATTTCATCATGGATCGTGAAATAGGAGGGCCTGATGCTTCATTCTCAATGGAACCCGATGAGTTTGTTTCAATGGTGAAGCAAGTGAGGGAAGTCGAAGCTGCTATCGGGCAGGTTTCTTATCCTATAAATAGTACTAATATAAAAGGACGATGGTTCTGTCGTTCTTTATTTGTTGTGAATAATATGAAGGCAGGTGATTTTTTCACGGAAAATAATGTTCGTTCGATACGCCCGGGAAATGGATTGGAACCTAAGTATTTGAATGATGTGTTAGGAAAAAGAGCATCTCGGGATATTGAAAGAGGTACTCCTTTGAGTTTTAATGATATATTAGAATAATTCTTTATATGATGTTTACCTATAAACGCATCATGGTCGTTGCCGCCCATCCTGATGATGAACTGTTGGGTTTGGGTGCTACCATGCACAAGCTTATTGAAGAACAGGGGGTACAGACTCGGGTTATCATTCTGGGTGAGGGGATTACCTCACGCTCGGATACCCGGGATATGGGACTATGGAAGGAAGCACTGGAAAAGCATCATCGGAATGTGGAGATGGCACGTCAGCTGATCGGTTATCACAGCGTGCAGGCTTATAATTTTTCCGATAACCGCTTTGATAGCCATGCGCTGCTTGATATCGTAAAGGTGGTGGAACATGAGAAGGAACAGTTTTGCCCTGACTTCATATTTACCCATCATGGCGGTGACCTTAATATTGATCATCAGATGACCTTTCAGGCGGTGATGACCGCCACCCGTCCTATGGAGGATGAGCAAGTGAAAGCTATCTTTACCTTTGAGACCCCATCGGCCAGCGAGTGGCAGGCTTCATGCGATCCTCGTCATTTCATGCCTAACTTCTATATGGAAATTTCAGAAGCCGATCTGAAAGCGAAGTGTGATGCTATGGCGGCTTACGAATTTGAGAGCCGTGCATTCCCACATCCACGTTCTGCGGAGGCGTTGAGGATTCTTGCGCAGTGTCGTGGCTATACCGTAGGCAAGCAACTGGCCGAGGCATTTCAGTTGGTAAGGATAATAGAATGTTAGTGTCTAAAAATGTCATATAGTATAATCACATCGCTAAATATCTTTTCGCTTAGATCAAAGAAGTATTTAGCGATGTACAGCAACTGCAATTTAGAAAGGTTTCTCCTCCTGTAAAAATCAGAAGCGGCAACGAGTAGGAAGTCAATCCAAGCATTTTACTTTAGAAACAAAGTGCCCTATAACCTCTTTGAGAAATGGTATAGAGACACACGTTACAAATTAATCCCGGTAAAAGTGGAGGGGTATCCGGCTTCTCATGATATGAGATGCAAATATGAAAGAGTCTTGTCAATCGTTCATTAGCAGCTTGGCCTTATGAACCAAGTTGGCTCTAAAATCCAGAAGAGAAAGTCTACAAATCTAAAGATAAATCCATACAAAGAACAAAGATGATTTATAAAAAAGAATGTGATTATTGTTTTCTGTACTTTTTTTACTATAATATAGCGTAGGTGGCATTGTGATGAATTTTGAACGACAGACAAATAACATACTCAGAATAATTAGGAATGGTAATGTGAGAAATGGAATGCTGTTTGCGGTATTCTCTTTCTTTAATATGGGAATCAACTTTGTTATTATGATGATTCTTGCCCGATATATCTTGCCTGATTCTTATGGAAAGCTGAGTCTGTTCATCACGATGGTGTCCATACTCACCATCTTTATATGTCTCGGAGTAAATGGCTATAAATCCACTCAGTTCTTTAAATTGGATAAGATTCGGATAGTGCGGTTGATGAATGTGACGATTATCGTGTCGTTATTAGTCTATATTTTGGTACTGACGCTCATCTCTCTTTTTTCTTCTGTGTTTTCCAATGTGTTTGGACTGACTCTACTGTTTCAATTCTATGCCCTTACTTATTGTTTGGCGCAAGTGTTCAGCACGGACGTGCTAGATATTTGGAGGCTTGAAGAGAAAGTGTGGTGTTATGGTGTTTTTACGGTGTTTTCTATGGTGATGAACCTGATTCTTACCGCATCGTTTGTGTGGGGAATGCAGCTTGATTGGGCGGGACGTGTGTATGCTATGACGGTGACCTGTGTTTTATTTGCTTTTATCTCGATCTATGTGCTCCGTCGAAAGGGTTATTTGCGATTTGTCAAACCCACAAAGTGTGATTATAAAAGTGCCTTGTCCTATGGTCTCCCGCTTGTTCCTCATGGTACTTCTTTTTGGTTGCGGCAAGGGCTTGACAGGATTTTGATAAATACTTACCTTTCGCAAACGATGCTAGGACTATTCAGTTTTGCGGCAAATTTTCCTAATATGATACAGGTCATCGCTTCAGCTTTCAATCAGTCCAATTCCGTATATATTTATAAAAAATTGTCATCAATGGAAATGGAGCAGTTACCTCGCTTTAAGAAAAATTGTCTTTTGCAGGTGTTTTTCTATATGCTCCTTTCTCTTTTCATTTCTATTGGAGCCTATTTGTTTGTGCCGCTGGTGTTTCCTAAATATATTGATGCAAGGTTTTATATTTTTCCGCTATGTATGGGCAGTATGTTTCAGTGTGTTTATTTGGTGTATGTCAATATCCTGTTTTTCTATGAACGTACCAAACAGTTGATGTACATTACTTTTACATTTTCAGTGGCGCATGCTCTTTTGTCAATCTTCCTGACGAAGTATGGTGTGGCTTTCACGGTGTGCATCCCTATAGTGATCAATTCCCTTGTCGCTATAACGGTTTATCGCTACTCTATGCGTTTGCTTGAGCAGAAAATGGGAGAGAAAATAAGGAAATAATATTAATTCAATGTGTTTTTGTCGTTAATTGCTATTCGGATTCTCACGATATGAGATGCAAATATGAAAGAGTGTTGTCGATCATTCATCAGTAGCTTAACCTTATGAACCTACATGAGTATGGCTCTAAAACCCTGAAGAGGAAGTCAACAAAACACAAGACAGGTTCTGTAGATCATACAAAGAACAAAGATGATTTTAATGGCACTCCGGGTAGCCGGATATGAAGAGGGCTAGTTAAATGCTTGCAAGGATTATGAGAATCTTTTGCCAATGGCTATGGATTGGCTAATAATAAACTTAAAAAATCAATTCCTTTTTTTGATATTATTTAATGGATGACCTCCTTTTGGTGGCTATACCTGTATGATACGTCAAAATTGGATGCTAACAAAATGAGAACAAGAAAATTTGATACAGTTTGTTGTGCAGATTCTGCATACGGTTTATTTTTATATTTTTTAATAACTGGTAAATGTATAGATAATACATATTTTTTCTTTTCAAAGAAAGTTCCAAAAATTTATCGTGAACACTTGCAAGAAAATGGAAGATTGATAAAATTACCTAAAACGAAAATTAAATTAGCTCACTATCTAGCGCAGTTGTATTATTTTATTTTAATCCCATTTTCTTATTGGAGAAGAAAGTTGTATGGCTTACCTGTTTATGGATTCGATTGTATGGAGTGGACTAATCCTATACTTTCATTAAGCCACGAGTTTTATCTTATAGAAGATGGTTTTGGTAATTATATAATGCCTTCATTGAATAAAGAAAGATTTAATGCTTCATGGTGGAGGAAATTTCTAGTTTCAAAAACAAATATATTTCACGTACCTTTTGGAATTTCTGATGCTGTAACTAAAATTTATTTAACTGGTATTATGCCAATTCCAAAAGAAATTTATCATAAAACCTGTGTTGTTAGTGTAGAAAAATTATGGAATCATATTAGTGAAGATAAAAAACTTTTCCTTTTAAATTTCTTTATTGGTGAAAGGGATTTTACTGTTCAAAGAGATAGGAAAATATTGCTTTTAACTCAATGTTTTTCAGAAGATAAGATTATGAGTGAAGAACAGAAAATAGATATTTATTCTCGTATTATTCGATTATATGGTGAAGATAATATTGTATTAAAAACACATCCCAGAGAATCTACAGACTATAAGGAGATTTTTCCTAGTTTGTCAATAATCGATTATCCTGTTCCTTTTCAATTATTAAATTTGTTAGGATTAAGTTTTGAAATAGCTATATCTGTGAATTCGACGGCTATATTTTCATTATCGAATGATACTCATAAAGTGATTTTAATTCCAGATAAAATAGTTGATATATATGACTCTGCTTTAAAAGCAATTGCTGACTTAAAATATAATTAGCGACTGCTCAATTAAGTATTTACAAGGCTCGCGGCTTGAACTTGAAGAACTGGTTTGCCAGTCTCATCCTTGAGCTGATGCGAGGTGATAATGACTACGAAGTCCTCCTTCAAGGCGCCTATATTTAGGCTATAAGATGAAAAAATATTCTTAAATGAAATTTTAAATCTGCTATCTTGTTGAAAACAAAGGTGGTGGAAGTGGTTGAGTATTTACGTGATTGGCTATTAATAAGTATTTAGATTTGTGTATGCTGTTTTATTTGTTACTTATTTTTTTTGTTCTATTAATGTTCTTGTTGATGAAACTGAGTGTAGAACAAAATAATAATGTAAAGAGGAGGATTTTATATACTTTAGAAATAGTTGTTGTTGTTATATTTGTTTTTCGGTATGACGTAGGATGGGATTATAAAAATTATTATTATATTGTGGCTGATAACGTGCCGAGCGAAAGATGTGAACCTCTATCCGCTTTGTTTATTGCAGTGGCGCAATATTTTAAATCACCTCAGCTCTTATTTATCCTTTATGGGGTTTTGACTTATGTGTTATTTTTTAAGTCTATAAATCGAAATTCATGCAATGTAGAATTCTCTTTATTGATATATTTATGTCTTTTTATATTTGACTCATTAGGTCTTATAAGGCAATCTTTGGCCGTTGCTATCGTTTTTAGTGGATATAAATATGTCTGTGAAATGAAGTTTTTGAAATTTTTAATTCTTGTATTTGTAGCAATGGGTTTTCATTATTCAGCTATTGTAGCATTTCTTATTTATCCCTTGTATTATATGAGATTTTATTATTATTTATTTTTTTCTATTGCTTTGATATTTATAAAAGAATTACTTTTTAAGATAATCTTAAACGATAGATTCTATACCGTTTATCTTGAGAATGAATCTTTAATGAAAGGTGGAGATAAAATATTTATTTTTTATTCTATTATGAATATTATCTTATTGATATTTGTTCTATACAATAAAAACAAAGAAATGAAAGGACTTTGTAAAATTTCATTTTTTGCTTTGATTTTATGGGTATTATTTGGATCTGGTATCGCTATTAGATTGTCTTTATATAATATTATATTTCTTGTTTTTCTGATTCCATTAGTTCTGAAAAGTTATTCTAAAATTCGTCTTTTATTTGGATTTATTTTTATAATATATTTTTTCTTGATCTTGTATGTTTCCTCTCAAAACGAAATAAAATCTCCTTTTTTACCATATAAAAATGTTTTCTTTAATAGTGGTGAATCATTTAAGTAATAGAATATAATTATTATGATTACAGTTTCTGTTATTATACCATCATACAAACCTGATGGTTATTTGAAAGATTGTATAGAATCGTTCGTTCAACAAACTTTAGATACAACTTTTTTTGAAGTATTAATTGTTTTAAATGGAGATAAAGAACCCTTTTTTAGTGACATATCTGATCTTATTCAAGATTATCATAATATTAAGTTGATATACACTCCTTTAAAGGGGGTCTCTAATGCTCGTAATATTGGAATTGAATCATCTATTGGAGATTATATTTGTTTCATAGATGATGATGATATTGTTTCTCCTTCTTATTTAGAGCGCTTGTTAGAACAGGCTAGTGCCGATACGATAAGTATAAGTAATGTGCGGAGTTTTAAAGATTCTATTGCTGAATGTGGTAATGATTTTTTTATTTGTAAGCATTTAGAACATAAAGAGAGATATATAGATCAGCCTTTTTTTAAGTGTCGTTCTTTCTTCGCTTTTCCTGTTGCAAAGATGATTCATCGTAGCATAATATCAGAGCATAGGTTTGATCTTCGTTTTAAAAATGGTGAAGATGCACTCTTTGTTACTTCTATTACAGATAATTTGTCTAAAATTCATTTTACAAATGATGATGCTATTTATTATGTTCGGTTACGTAAAGGTTCTGCTTCTCGAAAAAAAATACCAATGCTTACGATTGTTCGTGATTCATTCTTGCTAATAGAAGCATATATTGCTGTATATTTTACCAATCCCAAAAAATATAGTTTTATGTTATTCCTTTCACGAATACCAGGAGTTATTAAAGGTGCTTGTGTATTATTGTCTAATAAGTAATATTATGAAGAAGGTTCTTTTTATTTCATCGAGACCCATTTATCCTCTTGTTGGAGGGGATAGGATTAGGACTGCGCAACAGCTTGAGTTTTTAACGCATCGATATTGTGTTGATGTGATTTATATGACTGAAACTCCTTGTGAAGATATGGTTGATAAATATTTGCCTAAAGTTAATTCTGTAAAACAGTTTGTTGTACCGCGTTGGCTTTGTTATTTCCAGACTCTTCGTGCAATTTTTAATTCTTTGCCATTGCAAGTAAATTATTATTATAATAGTTCAGTAAAAGAATATATATATAGCAATGTAGGAAAATACGATGTTATTTTTTGTAATAATATTCGTACTGCTGAATATGCGCGCTCTATAGTTGGGCCGGCTCGATACATTGATTTTGTAGATGCAGTATCGATGAATTATGAAAAAGCTATTCGTGAAGCGCATGGTATTAAACGCTTGATCTACAAATACGATAGTAAGCGTTGTCGATGTTATGAGCAGATACTACTTCAAAGTTTTGATGCTTGTGCTATTATTTCAGATGTTGATAAAAATTATATATTAGAATGTCCGAGCGAATTTATACCGTAGGTAACATGGTTAAAATACCTGATACCACTTTGTGCTGCAAACATTTGAATTCTTGTGAAATTGTATTTGTGGGTAAAATGGATTATGAACCTAATGTTGTTGCTGTTTCATATTTTGTACAAAATATTTTTCCATTACTTCTTCCTGTTTTTCCTGATTTAAAGTTTATTGTAGTAGGTGCTCATCCTGATATGAAGGTTAGAAGGTTGAAAAGTGATCGTGTAATTATAACTGGTTTTGTAGATTCGGTTGAGCCCTATTTTCAAAATGCGGCAATAGTAATTGCTCCAATGCTCACAGGGGCAGGGATTCAGAATAAAATAACTCAAGCTATGTCCTATGGCTGTTGTGTTGCAACAACATCTATTGGTGCTGAAGGATTAAGTATCCGTAATAATGAAATTGCAATATTTAATGATGATCAATCTTGGGTAGATGGACTCTCGTCATTACTTATTAATTTTGATCGTCGTGTTAAAATGGGCTTGGCAGCGAGAGATTATGTGATTAGGAATTTATCCTATGAAAATATAGAAAAACAATTTTGGCTGTTTATGGATGGAAAATAATTTTATTCATTGTGAATATAAATACTGTATTCTTTCTTTAAGGCTATGTCTTATTGCTGAAGTAACAATCTGCTATCATAAACTGGTTAAGTTGCCGACAATCAATGATATGGTTTTGGATTAATGTGTCTTTTTTAAAATATGTACCAAAATTATACAATGAGATGAATATATGCATTGTAATTTAACGGATTTATATAGCTGAGTAGTTGCTTAGTAAAATATATTATTTAATAAATATTAAATTGTAGTATGAATGAATTTATTAAAAATTTCGCAAATCAATTTGATGATACAGAATTGTCAGATTTTCAACCGGATACTAAGTTTAGGGATTTGGAAGAATGGTCTTCCTTGACTGGTTTGGCGGTTATGAATATGGTGGAGAAAAAGTATGGCGTAAAACTTACGGTCTTGGATTTACGAAGCGCAAATACGATAGAAGAACTTTATAATGTCGTTACCAGTAAGTAATCCGTTTTCATTAGAAGGCAAACGAGTTTTGGTTACAGGTGCTTCCTCTGGGATAGGTCGGGCGATAGCTGTCGCTTGTTCAAGAATGGGATCGAAAGTAATCATTACGGCTCGTAATGAGAAGCGACTGGATGAGACAATGTCTTTATTGTTTGGAGATGGTCATCAGCTTGTTGTTGCGGATCTTACAGAAGCGACTCAGCGAGAATCTTTAGTGGAACAGTTACCAAGATTGGATGGAATCGTACAAAATGCCGGTGTTGGAAGTCGTGTTCCATGTAAAAGTATAGAGGAAAAGGATATCTGTGAGATCTTTAATCCAAATCTGATCGCTCCCATTCTTTTACAAAAATCATTGATAGAGGAAAAGCGGATTAATAAGGGGGCTTCGATTGTTTTTATTGCTTCGATGGCATTCAAGTATCCAAGTGTCGGGAATGCTATTTACAGTGCCTCTAAAGGGGCTGTTATTTCTTATGCGAAAGTGCTGGGTTTGGAGCTGGCTCCCCGTTTAATCCGTGTGAATTGCATCTGTCCGGCAATGGTGTGGACGGATTTGATTACAAAAAATGGCATTGACAAGGAAGTATTGGAGGAAGCTCAATTGAAATATCCGCTTAAACGATATGGAACACCGGAAGATATTGCCAATCTGAGTGTGTTTTTGTTGTCGGAGGCTAGTAGTTGGATGACTGGATCTTGTGTGGAAATAAATGGAGGAGGAGAAGGATCTTTGATTTAAATGTTGATTTTATGAAAGCTTATATAAATGCAATATCTTATTATTTGCCGGAGAAAGTGCTTACAAACGAGGAGTTGGTGATAGAATTCCCGGAATGGTCTGTAGAGAAAGTGGCGAATAAAGTGGGAATCGCTCAGCGTCATATCTCGGCTGAAGAAGAGACTGCGGGAGATATGGCAGTTAAAGCAGCGGAGAAACTTTTCGAGGAATACAGTATAGATAAAAAGATTGTTGATTTTGTAGTGTTCTGTACCCAAAGTTCAGATTATTTTCTGCCAAGTACAGCTTGCGTAATCCAAAATAGATTGGGGTTATCTACGTCGTGTGGCGCTTTTGATATTAATCTAGGGTGTTCGGGATATGAGTATGGGCTTGCGATCGCAAAAGGATTTGTTGTGTCCGGTATAGCTAAAAATATCTTGCTATTGACTGCTGAGACATATACCAAATATATTCATCCAAAGGATAAAGGAAACCGTACGATATTTGGGGATGGGGCTACGGCTACTCTTGTCTCTACGGAGGGTTTAGCGGAAATCGGGGAGTTTTCGCTGGGTACGAATGGACAAGGTGCTGAAAGCTTGATTGTTAAGACTGGTGCTTCCAGATGTTTTGGAAAGTTGAGTGACTTGACTTTTGATGAGAATCATACCCCGCATTCTAGCGATCACTTGTTTATGGATGGTAAGGCGATTTTTGATTTCACCTCGGATGCGGTACCTATAATGGTAGAGGATGTGCTGGCTAAAAATTCATTGTCTCTGGATAACGTGGATCTGGTGGTATTTCATCAGGCAAATAAGTATATGATTAATTACTTGAGAAAGTTGTTGGATATCGATAAGGAGCGATTCTTTATTTTCTTAGAGACTGTAGGAAATACGGTATCTTCTACTATACCTATCGCTTTGTATGAGGCTATCAAGGAGGATAAATTACATGGAAATGTCTTGATAGCCGGTTTTGGTGTAGGATTCTCTTGGGGGGCGACCCTCTTAAAATGTAAATAGACGAATGGAATTTATTGTAAAGAAGACGACAGAGTTGACTTCTATTGAAAGAGAGCAGATTATATCATTGTTCAATGAGGTCTTTGAGAAGAGCCGAACCATCCAAGAGTTCAATAACCAATATTTAAACAATCCTTTGGGTTACTCGTTCCATTCTTTAATGCTGAATGAAGGGGTTGTGGTCGGGCATAACTCGGGAATTCCTTGTTACTATAAGGTTAATGGTGAAAGGCAATTATTTATTTGTAATGTGGATACCATGATCAAGAAACAATGCCGAGGAATTGATAATTTCTTTGATATGATGATTCATGCGACAAATCGATATAAGGAGGAAGGTGCGACTATGCTTTATGGATTTCCGAACGATAATTCTTATCCTATATTGAAATCTCTGGGTTTGATGGAGGATATTGGTAAATTGGATACATATTGTCTTCCTTATCGGATTGGAGGGATCAAGAAATCTCTATCGTTTTTGAATTTGTTCTCTATGTTGTTTTGTCGGTTTTGGGTAACATTTTCTAGTTGTTTTACAAATAAACAAGTCAAAGGGTTTAGTGTAGAGAAAGAGGCCGAAAGTTACAATATCACTCGATATAAACGTAACGATGGGCATTATTCGATTGTCAAGATGGACTCTTTCCAATTTATGTATAAAATAATTACATATGAAGGGGTTCGAACGGCTTTTTTAGTGGATGTAGTTAATAAATCCGCAAGGAACTTTTGCAAGGCAGTGAAATACATTATTCAAAACGAGAATGTGAATTTTGATTTGATTCTTTATGTAGGTCATCTTCCTTTTTACGGTTATGGAATGATTAAGTTTCCCCGGAAATTTGAACCGAAACATTTTAATTTCACTGGATTTTTATTGAATGAAAAGAATAAAGATCTGCTTTTTAATATTGAATCTTGGGATGTAAACTTGTCCAATTACGATCTAATCTAAATCATAATGAACATACTAACTTTTGATGTCGAGGAATGGTATCATTTTGATATTTATTCCCCGGAAGATAAATGGCTCTCTTATCCTCCACGGATTAATTTATATTTACCGAAAGTCTTGGATCTCTTGGATGAGAAAGGCGTCAGAGCAACCTTCTTTTGTCTGGGCTGGATAGCACGGACATATCCTGAAGTGCTTAGGCAAATTCATGAGCGGGGACATGAGATTGCTTGCCATACGGATAAGCATTTGTTTGTAAACCAAATGACTCCTGAATTCTTTAGCCGGGATCTGAAATGTGCCTTGGCTTCGATAGAGGATGTCATAGGCGAGAAGGTGAGGTCGTTTCGGGCACCAGCATTCTCTATCGATGAGCAAACGAAATGGGCTTTTGAGATATTGGCAGAGAATGGGATAGAGACCGATTGCTCTATATTCCCGACAACCCGCAGCTTTGGTGGATTCCCTTCTTTTGGCAAGGCTGAGCCTTGTCGGATTGATTATCGGGGGGTGAGGATTCAGGAATTACCGATTCATACCGCTTCTATCCTTGGCAAGGAGATGGTTTATTGTGGCGGTGGTTATTTTAGGCTGTTCCCTTACTGGCTGATCCGGCATTTTCTTCGGAAAGCGGATTATGCGATGACCTATTTCCATATGCGTGACTTTGATCATGAACAACCGAGGTTCGACTATTTGTCGCTAATGAGGAAATTCAAATCCTATTATGGCCTCAATCATTCATACGGTAAGTTCTTGCGCTTACTGAATGATTTTGAATGGGAGGGCGTACGTAGCACGGTTGCTAAAATAGATTGGGGGGACGTGAGGATCGTGAAAATCTGAGCGTGCGATTCATTCAAGATAAAGCCAGCCAGCTGCACATAAATATAAAATTATGTACAGCAGCGAAGATTTCGACTTGACGGCCAAGCTTAAGTTTGCGGACAAGAACCGATGAGTCGGACTGTAATAAGGGCAAGCCAGTATGCCCTAAATTGAGTACTAACATGTGGAGTCGATTTTTAAGATATCTCCTCTTCTATGTCTTCAACTCTCATGGTGCCAATCATGGGAGTACATATCGCCGATATGCTTATCGGTATAACGCCAAGAAAGAAAGAGGAACTTCCATGGAAGTGTTTGCAAGAAATGAGAGCCACAAAGGTGCGATGATGAATGTGTAGATGATAGAATAGACTGTAGAATCGATATAGAATAAAGATTTTGTACCGGTCTTCTTTCTCCCTTCGGGGAGGTAAGGAGGCCGGTTCTGTTTTTATGTATGCCTTGATGATCCGTATATAAATGTGGGATTCGGCCTTCTGCGGCGCAGGGATAAATATTCCCCCTGTGATCGTGGAAATGAAAAATCTTATGAAAGATTTGAAGGGACTGTTGGGCGAGTTTCGGGGTTGGCCTACCGTTGAGTTGTTTAGTGTGCGTCTGGCCGGATTGTCGGCGGAAGATAGGGAAAGGCATTTGCTGGGGTTTTGTAAGCTGGCTTTCGGGCATTATGAAGAGTTGCCGATGGGATATCGGAGATTGGTGGATGGTTATTTGGATGGGGAGCGAGGGGAGAACTTGATGGTGTGGTATTTGACGAGGTATACGCCGTGGAAGAATGCCCGTTATGAGTTACACCGACCGGACTTGTTTTTGCGGATGACGAAGCTGGTGGAGTTTACGGATCGGGATGGGCGTTTGCCTTATTCTCATTTGGCGGCTTGTTTATGTATGGCGTTTTCCGTCCGGAGTTTATCGGATCCTAATTCGGAGGTCTTGCCGAAATCCTTGGCTAGCCGTTTGAGTGCATTGAATATATTACCAAGTGATATTCTGGAACTGGCGGGGAAGAGGGAAATAACGGATGAGATGTGATTCTTTATTGATAAATGTTAAATGTACGTGGATTGAAGTCGATGAAATTTGGTGTGTTTTTCGTTGATTTGGGAATGTGTGCGTTGGTTGCTAGGCCGTTAACTGTTTTGCGTCATCGAAGTCAGGCTTTGTGGCTATTATACCTTTGTCATGTGTTCGAAGCATGGTTACATTCATTTATTCATTAAAAACGTATAGTTATGGCATTGAAATTTAAATTGGTAATGAGAAAGAATCTAGGTGAGGATCACGAATCTATTCCTGAAAAGGTATACGCTCAAATGGTGTATGGAGATCTAGTTACTTTCGATGAATTTGCGGAGGAGGTGGCGGATAGCTCTGGTGTAGGTAGCGCTAGCGTGAAGGCGGTTCTGGATCGTATGAATGTGGTGTTGGTCCGTCATTTACAGCATGGCAGGCGTGTCAGTGTAGGTGAGCTGGGGCTTTTCCGCTTTTGTTTTGGATCGTCGGGGGTGCCGGATGAGAAGACGTTTTCGACGAACTTGATTCGGGAGCCGAAAGTACGGTTCTACCCGGGCAAGGCGCTACGGGTAGCCAAGAGCCGGACAAGTTTTGAGAAGACTGCGCTTCCGAATGAAGAAGATGCGGGTGGAAACGGGAGTGATAGTGAAAGTCCGGATGAAATCTAAGAGCTATGAGGCGTTTGACGGTTCAATTAATTGTCGCGATCCTGCTCTCAATGAGCGGGATCACACTTCTCTTCAGCGGATTCTGGATTGATCCGCAAGGATTGATCGATAACAGTGTACTGGTGGCTTTCGGTGAGATCAGTACGTTTGCCGGGGCCCTTTTTGGGGTGGACTACTCTTATAAATTGAAAATTAATAATTGAAAATTATGGAAAGACATGATAAAAGGTTAACAGAGCATTTTTGTTTGGATGAGTTTACTTATAGTGGTATTGCCGTGGATAATGCGATAAATAATCAGCCTCCTCCTTGTGTATGTCTAGCGCTTCAAAATTTGGCGGTTCGTTTACTGGAACCATTACGTCTATTGTATGGGGCACCGATTGCTATATTGAGTGGATATCGGAATGAGAAGGTAAATCGTCTTGCTGGCGGGGTCGTTACCAGCCAACACTTGAAAGGAGAAGCGGCAGATTGCTATGTTACCGATGGGCCGGAAAAACTGTTGGATGTGTTGAAATGTTCCGGTTTAGTATTTGACCAAGCTATATTATATAGACGAAAACGTTTTTTGCATCTTTCCTTAAAGATAAATGGAAATAACAGGATGCAAGTGTTAGTTTATAACAAATCTTGATACTTCGGTGCGGAAAGAGAC
>Ga0137298_10810_pt1 | contig 21535 bp, 24 predicted proteins | sample RamsorincwithD2O_2_FD_97182 | JGI IMG/M metagenome (GOLD analysis project Ga0137298, IMG submission 97182) | Mouse cecal microbial communities from Vienna, Austria - Glucosamine amended with D2O | ecosystem: Host-associated > Mammals > Digestive system > Large intestine > Cecum | place: Austria...
AATAGATAAAGATGATGTAGTATTTGTATTGAATGATTTAATTGATAATATGAATATAGATAAATTGCTAGAAACATATTCTCCACTAGGAAGTAATTCATACAATCCAAAAATGATGCTAAAAATATTAATGTATGGATATATAAGAAAAAGGTATTCTTCTAGACTAATAGCAGAAGCAGTAGAAAGTGATATAAAGTTCATATGGTTAGCAGGAGGAAATAAACCAACAAGAAATGTAATCAACTCATTCAGAAAAGACAAAATGAAAATCATAATAGAAGATGTATTTATAGAATTGCTTGTTGTACTTGAGAAGAAGGGTTACATTAATACAGAAGAATACTTTGTTGATGGAACAAAAATTGAAGCAAATGCAAATAAATATACTTTTGTTTGGAAAAAAGCAGTAGAAAAATACAGAGCAAAGCTACAAGAAAAAGTTCATGAATTAATGAAAGATATTGATAGCTTAAATGATGAAGAAGATAAATTCTATCCAGACAAAGAGATTAAGCCAGAAGAAATCACATCAGAAGAACTAGAGGAATTTTCAAAGAGATTATCAGATAAGCTAAATGAAGGATTAGAAAAGCAAAAATCAAAGGATGAAAAAAAGAAAGAACAAAAAATAAAGAAAATTGTAAATAAAATAAATAAAGACTTCAAGCCAAGATTAGAGAAATATAATAAAGATTTAGAAATTATGGGAGAGAATAGAAATAGCTATTCTAAAACAGACCATGATGCCACATTTATGCATATGAAGGAAGACCATATGAGAAACGGGCAATTAAAACCTGGGTATAACATACAAGTTGGTAGTTGCAATGGTTTTGTAGTAAATTGGAGTACACATCAAAATAGAAATGACAATGGTACATTAATACCGCATTATGAAAGATATCAAAGATTTTTTGGTAAGCTACCAGATAGTACAGGAGCAGATAGTGGCTATGGTAATCAAGAGAACTATGAATTTTTAAAGAAAAATCATATACAGAACTACATTAAATATCCACTTTTTCATAAGGAGCAAACAAAGAAATTCAAGTTAATGAAGTATAATTGGCAAAACATGATATATGACGAAATAAATGATAATTTCATATGTCCAGAGGGCAAAAAATTAGAATATATAAAAACAAGAGAAGATAAAACAGAAACAGGATTTGTTCAAAAAAGTAGAGTTTATGAATGTTCAGAGTGTGATAGTTGTCCTCATAAAATTGAATGTACAAAATCAGAAGGAAATAGACAGATTAGATTTAACAAAAAATTATGGCAGCTAAAGCAAGAAGCAAAAAGAAATCTTATGTCTAAAAAAGGTATTGAAATGAGAGCAAAAAGAGCAGAATATTCTGAAGGAATTTTTGGACAAATTAAATGGAATATGAGCTTCAAGCGATTTTTGCTTAGAGGCTTAGAAAATGTAGACCTTGAATGGGGTATTCTATGTTTTGCATTAAATATAAAAAGGATGAATAAAAAAGATATAGAAAAGAATAAAGAAATAGCAAAGGCAAAGTCTATTTCTTTACTAGAAAATATTACTAAATTTTATACACAAAAATTCCAGCGATTTCTCACTGGAATTTTTGCTTTCGGGTTCCTATTTTAGGACGCCCTCCTCTTTTAGATAACTAAGGTTTAGGTGACTACATGAATAAAATTGCTTCCCTTACAAGAAAGGTAGAGTTCTCTATCAAACAAGATAGTAATATCAAAAGCGGCGCCATTACCATCATTATATGTATAACCAATGTTAAGGTCCATAACAGATGTAATAGGTTCACCAGGATTTTCTGGAACTCCAGCTGATTCAGGAAGAGCGACATTAGTCATATAGTATTGAAGTGTTGAAAGCTCTTTTGAGGACAACTTAATCTCTTCTTTTTCAGGAGATGCGAGTGTCTGTCTATACAGCTTATCCCAGATTTCTTGCATATCAGAGCTTGCATAAGATGTATAATCCTGCCTGCGAGTGATAACGAGACTATTATTTCTAACAAAGTTTTCCATGTTGTCTATTAGTTGCTTTGCAGAAGCAATATTTTCCGTTTGCTCAGGACGCCAAGTGATATTTACATCAGAATATGATGCATAATATGGCTTTTCGGGCGGTCGTACCGAAGTATCAATAGCACTTAGAATTACATTTTGGTATTTTGTCTCTGTTGACGAACTATCAAGTATTACTTTTAAAGAAGGAATTTCGCGAGAGTCAAACCTATTTGACAAATACAGATTTGCATTCCTATCAGTGAATTCGATACCTATCCAAAGAACATCATTACTTGAACTGGAGTATAAATACTCATCCCAAATAGTAAGCCATCCGTCCTTGAATTGTTTGCTCATTAATGCAGAGGAGGAATTCATTGAAGGCGTATCCAACATGAAGTTATAAAGCGCTATAAGTTCACTAGCAGAAACTTCGAAAACAAAAGTATCATCTATGCTTGGATATATGCTGTAAGAGTAAATTCTTTCGGTCAATTCATCTAGCTCAGCATATTTTGTAGAATACTTGTCTGGAAGTTTGCTACATTTTTCATTACCTTCATGAAAACTTATGTTGCTATTATGAAAGCGAACTCTGGGATCATTCTGCATCCGATAGACTGTTGACAGAACTACAGTACGGACGAGATCAAACTCCACTTTAACTCGACCTTTACCATTAGCCAAGAAAATGTTATTGTTGTAGTCAATTAAAATAGAGTATTCTGTGTCATCCGCATCTTTATACACATATTGTACCTTATAAGGTAGTACATAAAGTGCAGTGCTTTCACGATAATCCTCGTCTGTAAATTCTTTTGCAGCATAGTTATAAGGCAGTGCTGTTCCAATCATGTAGTCTTGCAGTGCGGTAAGCTCTTGGGCTGAAAGACCAATCGACGTATTGCCAGCATCAACAGCATTATCCAAAGCAATGAAAATATCGCTCATTTCTTTGCACCGGAAAGCTGCATAGTCTTGGTCAGAACAAGGCTTAAGCTCATTTTTGAGGATATATTCATATACGGTAGTGGCTACTTCTTCGGCGGATGCAATTTGTTTATCAGTCATGTGGTTTTCAATAGCGGTTAATGGTTTTTCTGAATTGCGTACGAAACCATCTAAACGGGAGTCTATAGCATCTAAACGGTCAATAATTGTCTCAACCTTAGACTCAAGAGCGTCAAAAGCAACAATTAGCTTATGGGTGTATAGCCAGAAGAGTGATACTACGGACGCTGCCAGAAAAAGTGCTGTCGTTTTTTTCATGATGTAAAACCTCTTTCTTCTTTTTTTGAACCTTAGCAATCTTAGGTATCAAAGGCATATTAATACATAATTAGCCTGTGAAAACCAAAAGAATACCAAATATTCTGCGTATATTATAGCATAAAATTATGGACATGTCAAAAAAACATAGTAAAATTAATAAGAGTAGAGAAAACAGACAAAAACATGCAACATATTATGTTTTCGAAACTATTTTACAACAATTTTTGACAAATATATTGACGAAACCGTAAAAAAAGGCTACAATAGAGTTTGGGGAAACCCAAACTTTATTAGCTCATTATTTGAGCATAGGGGGAGAAAGAATGGAAGAATTAAAAGTTTTCTCATGTAGTGATGAAGCAGATAATTTTACAAAAGAAGTTTGTGACAGCTTAGGGATTGAAGTAGGAAAAATATCAAGAATGAAATTTAAAAACGACAACAATTTTTTACAAATACAAGAAACAGTAAGAGATAAGGATGTGTATTTTATACAAGTAACTACACCTCCAGTAAACGAAAGAATTATGGAAATGTTAATTGCAATTGATGCTGCAAAACGTGCATCAGCAAGAAGAATAACAGTTGTGTTACCATACTACATGTATTCAAGATCAGATAAAAAAGATCAACCTCGAGTTCCAATAACAGCTAAATTAATGGCAGAACTAATTGAAGCAGCAGGAGCAAATAGAGTTATAAGCTGTGACTTACATAATCCAGCAATACAAGGATATTTTAATATTAATTGTGATAGACTATCAGCACAAAATATATTACAGACATATTTTAAAGAAAAGAATTTTGATAATATGGTAATAGTTGCAACAGATGCAGGAAGTTCAAAAAAAGCATATAAATATTCAAAATTTTTCAATTGTCCAATAGCAATGATAGATAAAAGAAGAGAAGGAAATGATGATAGAGCAATTGCATCAACAGTAATTGGAGATGTAGAGGGGAAAATAGCGGTTGTATTTGATGATGAAGTAGATACAGCAGGTTCAATGATAGAAACAGCAAATGTGTTAAAAGAGTTTGGGGCAAAAGAAATATATGCAGGTTGTACACATGGAGTACTTTCAGGACCAGCAATAGAAAGAATAAAAAATTCACATTTTAAAGAACTAGTAATAACAAACACAATACCACTACCAAAAGAGAAGGAATTAGATAAAATAAAAGTATTATCTATTGCTCCACTATTCGCAGAAGCAATAAAAAGATTATACGAACACAAGCCAATGGGAGACTTATTTGAAAAATAAAGCTTGACAAGTAGTGATATAAGATATATAATAGTTAAGCAATTCAAAATACACATGAGATAGGGGGGAGTAATAATGTCAGAGGTAAAAGTAAATAATGGTAATATTGAAGATGCTCTTAAAAGATTTAAAAGACAATGCGCAAGAAACGGCGTTATGCAAGAAGTTAGAAAAAGAGAACATTATGAAAAACCTAGTGTAAGAAGAAAGAAAAAGTCAGAGGCAGCTAGAAAAAGAAAATTTTAATATAGAGTGTTTAAAGGGGGCGTATGAAACGCCTTCTTTTGTTTTATGAACGTTTGGGGACGGTTCCAAAACGTTCACTTTTCAAGATGTGAAGATGTGAACCTTTTGGAACCGTCCCCAAACGTTCAAAATTTTTTAAAACTACTTGTATATTTTGTGCTAAATATTATATACTAATTGTTATGAGAGGAGAAAAACTATGAGAGATAATAAAAAAGAGATAAGAAAAGGAATTACCATACATACTATTAAGACTAATAGTTTCAAAACAGACTTAGTAGCAGTATTTCTAACGACAAAGCTAAATCGAGAAAACGTAACAAAAAATGCAATGATACCAATGATACTTAGCAAAGGAAGTAAAAGTTTAGAAAGTATTGAAGAAATAAACAAAAAGCTTGAAGACATGTATGGAGCGGCGTTTGATTGCGGAATAGACAAAACAGGAGATAACCAAGTTTTGAAATTCTATTTAGAGACCATAAATAACAAATATTTGCCTCAAGAAGAGAATATTATACAAGAGAGTATAAGTACCTTGCTTGAGTTGGTTTTTAACCCTAAAACCGAAAATAATGCATTTACAAGCGAATATTTAGACACAGAGAAAGAAAAGTTAAAAATAATAATTGAAGGTAAAAAAGATAATAAAGCACAATATGCAAATTTAAGATGCCAAGAAGAAATGTATAAGGGTACACCTTTTGGTTTGTACAAATATGGTTATATAGAAGATATAGAAAAAATTGATGCAAACAATTTATATGAACATTATAAAAAACTTATTTCGGAATGCAAAATTGATATATTTGTATCAGGAGATATAGGGGAAGAAGCAGTAATAGACTTAATTAATCAAAATCCGAATGTACAAAAATTAAACGAAAGAGAACCAGAGTATAATAGGAAAAATACACCATTTGAGAAACATGATAAAAAAGAAATAATAGAGAAAGCAGATGTAACACAAGGAAACCTAGTTTTAGGATTATCAATATTAGACGATAACAAAAAAGAAAAATATGCAGCGATTGTATATAATGCAATCCTTGGTGGTTCAGCAACATCAAAAATGTTCCAAATAGTAAGAGAAAAACACAGTCTAGCATATACTGCGTCATCTAATTATCTAAGACATAAAAATTGTATATTTATAAGAGCAGGAATTGAAATAGACAACTATGAAAAAACTTTAAACTTAATTTATGAGCAAATAGAAGATATGAAAAATGGAAACTTTACAGATGAAGATATAGAAAATGCAAAAGTTCGGAATAATTGGAATAGTAAAGATGATACCTGATGAACAAGATACACTTATAACATACTATTTAGGCCAAGAACTTTCAGAGCAGAAAATGTCATTTGATGAGTATGAGGCGTCTGTGCGAAATGTTGCAAAAGAAGAAATTATAGAATTTGCAAAAAAAGTTAATGTAGATACAATATATTTCTTAAAAAATTAGAGGAGGGAAGGAGAGTAAAAGATGGAAGTAATAGAGAATAAAAAAGTAAAAGAAAAACTATATATGGAAAAGCTAGAAAATGGTTTAACAGTTATGATAATCCCAAGAAAGAATGTTAGAAAAAAATATATAATTTTTGGAACAAATTTTGGCTCAATAGATAATACTTTTGTATTACCAAATGAAACAGAAGCTAAAAAAGTGCCAGATGGAGTTGCACACTTTTTAGAGCACAAAATGTTTGAACAAAAAAGTGGAGTAAACAGCTTAGATACGCTTACAGCACTTGGAGTAAATGCAAATGCATATACAACAAATGACCATACAGCATACTTGTATGAAGCGACAGATAATTTCTATGAAGCGCTAGATGAATTTATGGACTATGTACAAAATCCATATTATACAGATGAAAATGTGGAAAAAGAAAAAGGAATTATTGCACAAGAAATAAATATGTATGAGGACTATCCAGAATGGCAAGTGTATTTAAATGCTGTGAAATGTATGTATAAAGACTTTCCAGTAAGAATTGATATAGCAGGAAGTGTCAAGTCAATTGGAGATATCACAAAAGAAACTTTATATCTTTGCTATGACAATTTTTATACATTATCAAATATGGCAATAGTAATATGTGGAGACTTTGAACCAGAAGAAATACTAGAAGAAGTTAAGAAAAGAATAATTAAAAATGAGAAAAAAGAATTACCAAAAAGAATTTATCCACAAGAGCAAGAAGAAATAAACGAAAAAGAAAAAATTGTAGATATGAAACTTAGCAACCCAATGTTTGTAGTTCGGATATAAAGACAAAGTAGAAGGTGACATGGTAAAAAAACATATAGCAGTGCAGGCTATACTTTGTACACTATTTGGAAAAAGTTCAAAATTATATAAAGAACTAGTAGATAAAAATATTCTTTTAGGCCAGATTGATTTAGAATATGAATTCACAAAGAATTATGCTTTTGTAATTTTGTCAGGTGTCTCAAGGAATGCAGAAGAAGTTATCAAAAGAATAAAAGAAGTAATAGAAGAGGCAAAACAAAATGGATTAAATGAAGCGGATTTTCTAAGAAACAAAAAGAAACTTTATGGAGATTATATAACAGAATATAATAGTGTAGATGAAACAGCAAGAATGTTCTTAGCAGATTACTTTAAAGGAATAAATGCTTTTGATTATTTGAACAAATATGAGGAAGTTACAAAAGAATATGCAGAGAAAATACTAGGAAAAGTATTTGTAGAAGAAAAAAGAGTAACTTCGATTGTAAGATAGAAATTTGTAGAAAAATATTAATAACTTGTTACAAAAAGTTTACATTTAGATTACAAAGAAAAAAACTGCTGTCGAAAATTGTCTAAAAATTATAAACACCATAAAAAAACATACAAAAATCAAGAATTATGACTGACGAAAAAATCGTAATAACATATAATTTAATTGACTTAGGATAAAATATGTGTTATTTTATCATTAACGAAGAAAAAAGATAAAAAAGTGGAGGAAAAATATATGTTAAATGATGAAATACGTAAAAAAAGAGAAGAACTTAACAAAAGTATCGAAGAAAACAGAGATTACGACTATATATATAAAATAAGTGTAGAATTAGACGAACTAATAGCGGATTTTTATAGAGAAGAAGAGGTAGAAGGCCAAATAGCGGTAAATAGGTAATTATAAAAACACAAATAATTTTGAAAAAGTTCAAAACTATTTGTGTTTTTTAATTAAATTAATAGTTATGTTGACATTAATAAAATAAATAGTATAATTATTAGTATAACTTTATAGATGATTTGGGGTAGCAAATTGTCTGTAGAAAGGAATGTGTTCCAAATATGTTTTTAAAAGTTTATGGAGTAATTTCACAAATTTTGGAACCTGGTGCTTTTACAGCGTGTGTGCCGATATTTGTAAATTCAAGAGAAAGAAACAAATATACGAAATTCTATCGGTTTGATGAAGCTGGAAATATAATAGAAGTTGATTTAAGGCAATATGGTGCACCAGTGTTTTTGCCAGCTGGCAAGAAAAAGGTAAACGATGGTATAGAATATTTCATCTGTTACCGTTCTACTCAGAATTTTACACATGAAGCTTTCAAGACTTATTGCAACAATCATATACTCATTTGCGCAGATGAAAGGATTAATTGGATGCCTGCAAGTATATCCATGGGAATAAAATTTCCTGATAAATTTGTGGCAGTTGAGAAACCTAACATTGACGAAAAGGAGCTTGAAAGAATGATGAAATAAAAAAATGCTCAAGCTACCCATTGAGCATTTTTTTATATAATTTTCAATATCAGCTGTAACAATTGAAATATCAATATTGCTATCTTCATGTTCAGAAATATACTATTCAATTATTAAAAATTATGATAAAATAATAATTGTAGAATGGAGAAATATATGAAAAATTGTGAGTTTTGCGAATTAGATAAGAGCCAAGTATATAATACTATAATAGAAGAAACGAAAAATTTTTATATAAAAGTCTCACTAGGAGCGATAGTAGAAGGATATATATTGATAATTAGCAAAAAACATATTAATTCTATGCAAGAATTAAATGAAAATGAGAGAATAGAATATTTAGACATAATAAAAAAATATAGAAATAGATTCTTTGAAAAATATAATAAATTTCCAATTGTATTTGAACATGGTACCTCAAAAAAACAAGAACTATCAGCAAGTAGTATAGTACATGCACATACCCATATTGTAAACCATAATTACTTTAATGAAGAAAATATATTAAAAAAATTAAATTTAAAAAAGATTAATAGCGATTTCAATTTAGAAATAAACGACAAAAGTTATATATTTTATATTAGTCCAAATGGGGAGAGTTACATTACATATGACTTTAAGCCAATTAGTCAAATAATGAGAATATTTATTGCTAGAGATTTAAATATGGAAGACAAGTATGATTGGAAAAAGAATTCATTTATTGAAAATATTGTAGTAACAATAAATAAATTAAAAAGGAGCGATAGTCAAGAAGTGTATAATACTATAGATTATTATAATAAAAATGCAAAAGAATATTTTGAACAAACGATAAAAGGCAACTTTAAAGAAAACTATGATAGATTTTTAAGTAGAATATCAGATAATTCTTATATACTAGATTTCGGATGTGGTTCTGGTAGAGATAGCAAGTATTTTATAGAAAAAGGATATAAAGTTAAGGCAATAGATGGCTCAGAAGAAATGTGCAAACTGGCTAGTAAATATATTGCTCAGAATGTAAAGTGCATGAAATTTAGTGAGCTTGATGAGAAAGATACTTATGATGCCATATGGGCTTGTGCATCAATATTACATGTGACAAAAGAGGAATTTCCTAGTATATTAAGTAAAATGATAAATGCCTTAAAAGAAAAAGGTATAATTTATATGGCATTTAAAAAGGGACAAGGTTATAAAGTAATAGAAGGTAAATATTACAATTTTTTAAATAGAGAAGAATTAGAAAAAATATTAGAAGAAAGTCATCTAAATATCAAAATTGTTGATTATTTTGAAACAATTTCTAGTACAACAAGACCAGAAAAAGTAATATGGTCGAATTATATTTTACAAAAATAAGTTATAATTATAGTATAAAAATAACTTCATCAGTCTTATAGACTAATGAAGTCAACCTCATACATGGTTCGTATAATGATACTTTGGTGAACCACAAGGGTGTCAAACACATGGAATTAAGCAAGATTTATTTCACACAAAAATGTTTTATACAAGTCATAATTGCTTGTGACTTTATTATAGGTTTACCATATTCAGTAATCTTTTTTTCAAATAACTCTGAATTATCTATGTAATGAGCAAATTCAGTAATTGCATTACATACAAACCTTGAAATCTCTGTATCTAAGTGAATATTTGTAAATATCAAATAGCAATTTGAATTATATTCATATAAAACAGAGTCATCAGCAAACCCTTGAAGCCCAGTAGCATACATGCTTTTTTGCAAAAATGAACAAAAATTGCAAAAGGCATCAAAAGACTCAAAAGAATAAATAACCTTTGCAGAGTCTAAAGTAGGAGCTTTTCTTTTAATATGTAATGATTTTTTCTTTGAGGATTTCTCAAAATGAGTTTTCTCATCTTTATTATGTTCGAATTTGGTTATAGTCAAAATAAAGTTCCCGGTCTTTCAAAGCAAGAGCTTCAATCATTATTCTACAATCATCAGTATTAAAACCAACTTCTCTATCTGCTTTGTCTAGCATATCTAAAAAGATACTCTGTGATTCTATAGAATTAGACATAAATGAATGAAAGTCAATATCTCTTTCATTTAAGTCCTCTAAGTTCAAAGTTATACGTATTTTATTTTCATTAAGTTTTTCAATCTTCATATTTAGGGTTTCATCTCTTTCCTTTTTTGATATATATTTATTATACTATATATTTTGTAAAAATGGAATAAGAAATTAGTGGAAATATAAAAAACCTTAAAAGCTTATCTAAAGTACTTGAAAAATATTAATTTGCAATATATAATATATAAGGTAAAAAAGTTTAGGGAGGAACAAAAGATATGGCTACAAGAGAAAAAAATATATGGATATTATTATTATTTATATTTGCAGGAATAGTAGTTGGAGGCCTACTTCGGAGAACTTGCATCAGGTATAGACTTTTTATGGTGGTTAGGATATGGAGAAAGTTTTGGACTTACAGAACCGATAGTATTAGACCTAAGCATTATTACACTTACATTTGGAATTCAAATGAAGATAAATATCGCGAGCATAATTGGAATGGCAATAGCATTATTTATATACAGAAAAATATAAAGAAATTGCTAAAGTAGGCAATTTATTAAATTAAAGTGGGGGCTTTATGAAAAGAAAGGAAGTAAAAAATGGCATTAAAAATGAAGGAGCTACCCATATCAGAAAGACCATATGAAAAATTAGAAATATATGGAGTAAAAAAGTTATCAAATGCAGAACTATTGGCAATAATAATAAAAACTGGTACTAAGGAAGAAACAGCAATATCACTTGCACAAAAAATATTAAATTTAAATCAGGAAAAAAACATAGACAATTTGAGATTTCTTCAAAACGTTAGTATCGAAGAACTTTGTAAGATAAAAGGAATAGGGAAAATAAAAGCTATGCAAATAATTGCAGCATTTGAGATAGCAAAAAGAATTAAAGAAACATCAGATGTGCAAAAGATACAAATAAAAAATTCCCAAAATGTAGCAGATTTACTAATGAACGAAATGAAATACGAAAAAAGAGAAGTTGCAAAAGTTATCCTATTAAATGGGAGAAATATAATACAAAAAATTATTGACTTATCCTATGGTGGGACAAACTTCACAATGTTAGAACCAAAAGAAGTATTATATGAAGCAGTAAAAGCGGGAACATCAAAAATAATAGTTGCACACAATCATCCAAGTGGAGATGCGACACCAAGTGCAGCAGATGTCAATATTACAAGAAGACTTGTAGCAGCAGCTGAAATGATAGGATTAGAAGTATTAGACCATGTAGTTATCGCAGAGAATCGGGTATCAAAGTGTGATGAATTATTTAGAGGAGTAATACAAAGTTTATTTTGGATAGAAAAAGGAGATTTGGAATATGGGCTTGTTCAATTTAGGTTCAAAAGATATAGGTATAGATTTGGGAACTGCAAATATACTTGTAACATTAAAAGGAAAAGGAATAATATTAGTAGAGCCTTCAGTTGTTGCGATAGATAGGAAAACGGGAAGTATTGTTGCAACAGGAGAAGAAGCAAAAGAAATGCTTGGTAGAACACCAGATCAAATAAAGGCAGTAAGGCCTTTGAAAGATGGAGTTATAGCAGATTTTACAGCAACAAGACTAATGCTAAAAAATCTAATAGAGAAAATAGCCTCAAGATACAATATTGGAAAACCAAGAGTTGTAGTAGGAGTGCCATCAGGCATTACAGAAGTAGAAGAAAGAGCAGTAGAAGAATCAGTGATGCATGCAGGAGCAAAAGAGGTATATCTTATGGAAGAACCAATGGCAGCAGCTATTGGAGCAGGACTTGATGTTGCAGAACCAAGTGGAAATATAATAGTAGATATAGGTGGAGGAACCACAGAAGTTGCAGTTATTTCGCTTGGAGGAATAGTTATTAGTAATTCATTAAGAATTGCAGGAGATGAATTGGACGAGGATATTGTAAACTATATAAAAAGAAAATATAATACAGCAATAGGAGAAACAACAGCAGAAGAGATAAAAAAAGAAGTAGGATGTGCACTTCCACTAATGACAGAGAAAAAAGTTGAAATTAGGGGAAGAGATTTAGGAACAGGACTTCCAAAAAACATAGATGTTACATCAACAGAAGTACAAGAAGCAATGCAAGAATCAATAAACGATATAATAGACATAATAAAAGCAACACTTGAAAAAACACCACCAGAATTAGCATCAGACATTATGGAAAAAGGAATAATACTTGCTGGTGGAGGGGCATTAATTGAAAATATAGATAAACTAGTTAGTGAAAGAACAGGAATGCCAGTATTTATAGCAGAAAATGCGCTAGAGTGTGTTGTAAAAGGAACAGGCAAAACTCTAGAAGATTTAGAGAAGTTGAAAACAGTTTTATTAAATGCAAGACGCATTAAATAGGAAAGGATAGGTTTTAGTGTATAATAAAAAGTCAGGGATTATTGGAATAGTGATAACAGCAATTTTGCTAATACTACTTGTATTTTTTTCAAATATAAAATCAGGTAGTTTATCATACATAGAAAATGTATTTACAAATATCATTATGCCAATTCAAAATGGATACACCTATTTAAAAAATAAAATTTCTGGCAATGTGAATTTCTTTAATAATATGGATACATTAAAACAAGAAAATGAAAGACTACAAGAGGAAAACATAAAGCTAGCACAAGACTTAAGAGAAATGGAAATAATGAAAGCAGAAAACGAGACTTTAAAAGAATATCTAGGGCTTACACAAAAGTATTCAAATTATACGGCTATACCTGCGTATATCATTAGCAAGGATATTAGCAATTATAGCAAAATCTTTGTGATAAATATAGGTTCAAGAGACGGAATATCAGAGGATATGACTGTAATATCAGATCAAGGGTTAGTCGGGCATGTAATATCTGTTACAGAAAGTACTGCAAAGGTACAAACAATTATAGATACATCAAGTGCGGTGACAGCAAGCTTAAGTCATTCAGAGGATAGCATAATATGTAAAGGTAGTTTAAATAATGGAAAACTTAAAGCCACATATATACCAACAAATGCAGATATAGCAGAAGGAGACAATATAGAAACATCAGGTATGGGAGGAATTTTCCCTAAAGGTATAATAATTGGTAAGGTAAAGCAAATAGAGAATACGCAAAATGTATTAGACAGATATGCTTGGATAGAACCAGCAGTGGACTTTGAGAAGGTTGAGACAGTTTTAGTAATCACCAATTAGTGTGACCACAAAATAATTGGCATTTGGCGTTGTCAAGGGAGGAATGGGTGTAAGTATGAAAAAGGCACTAGCAGTATTTGCTTTATGTGTTGTATTTATAATAATATATTTTCTTCAGCTTAACTTTTTTAGTTGGTTCACAATTGCAGGAGTTAAGCCGAATTTATTTATAATACTTGCACTTTTTATTGGACTTTATACAAATGAAAAGCTAGGAGCAATACTTAGTATGATATTTGGTTTTATAGTAGACTTTGCAGGGAGTAATCTAATAGGAGGAGCAGGACTAGCTTTAGGTGTAGTAGGATTTTTACGGAGGATATCTCGAAAAAAATTTATCAAAAGATAGTAAAATTACAGTAATGCTCATGGTAGCCAGTGCGACTGCTGGATATGAGATATTCATATATTTATATAGAGCATTCATATTACAGTCAAACATAGAATTATTTATATTTATTAGGATGCTAATTATAGAACTTATCTTTAATACATTAATTACAATAATTATTTATCCATTAATGCAAAAATTTCGGATATAAGCTAGAAGGAATATTCAAAAATTCACAAATACTAACACGATATTTTTAAGTGAAGAAGAGGAGAAAAGTGGAAAATTTTAGAAAGAATAAAATGCCTAATATAGATCTAAGATTTAACGTACTAAGCATACTAGTGTATGTGATAGGTGCTATTCTTTTGGTGCAACTTTTCAATCTTCAAATTGTAAAAGGTACAGAATATAGAGAAACATCAAATACAAAACTTACAAGAGAGAGTACACTTTATGCTGCAAGAGGTAATATTCTAGGAAGAAATGGAAGCATACTTGCAGGAACAAATATGACTTTTGCTCTTGAGATATATAAAACAAAATTAGAAAATGATGTGCTAAACAACTCAATACTTGCAGTAATTAGCACTTTAGAACAAAATGGAGATGAATACATTGATACATTTCCAATAGCAATAAATCCAATAAGATTTGACTTTTCAAATGAAGAAATAAAAAAGACATGGCTTAAAAAATACAATTTTGAGGAGAACGTTACACCAGAAGAAGTATTTGCATATTTTAAAGACAGATATGAAATAAAAAATGAAGATGTAAACGAAGTAAGAAAAATCCTAACTGTAAGATATAGAATAACATCAGAAGGATATAGTGTTACAAAGTCACTTAGGATTTCCAGCAATATAAGTAGAAAATCAGCTTTAATATTTGATGAGCAAAGAGAAAAATACCCAGCAATAGATGTTATTACAAATGCAGAAAGATACTATCCAAATGGTACACTTGCATCACATATACTTCGGATATGTAAGTGCAATTTCTAAAGAACAATATGATACAAATAAAGATGCAGGTTATACAATGCAAGATATGTATGGAAAAGATGGAATAGAGAATGTATTTGAACCCTATTTAAAAGGACAAAATGGAATAAGACAAGTAGATATGTCTGTTGATGGTAGTTTAGTAAATGAATATACAGAGAAAGAAGCGGTGTCGGGTTCAAATGTAGTACTTACCATAGATGCAAATTTACAAAATGTAGCAGAAAAAGCATTGCAAGACACAATAAAAGATGCAAAATCAATATCAGAGGATGCAAAAGATGCGAATGCAGGAGCAATAGTTGTAATGAATGTAAATACAGGAGAAGTACTGGCGATGGCAAGTTATCCATACTATGATCCAGGAGCATGGATTGGAGGAATAGATAAAAAAACATGGGATAGCTATAATTCAGGAGACAGTAACAATCCGCTTTATAATAGAGCAATTTCAAGTGCTTATGCGCCAGGTTCTACCTATAAAATGGTAACAGCAGTTGCAGCACTCCAAACTGGTAATATAAATATAAAAGATAAAATAAATGATACAGGAATATATCCAAGAGGGCATAATCCTGTATGTTGGATATATACTTCAAGACATATCGGACATGGGTATTTAAATATAACTGATGCAATAAAACATTCTTGCAATTATTTCTTTTATGAAATGGGATATAGAGTAGGAATAGATACTTTAAGTGAATACACAAAAAGATTTGGACTTGGTTCAAAAACTGGAATAGAACTTGTAGGAGAAAAAGAAGGAAAGATAGCTAAACGTGAACTTGCAGAAAAAGAAGGTGATGTTTGGACAATAGGTTATACTTTGTCTGCTTCAATAGGTCAAAGTTATAATAACTTTACACCAATTCAAATGGCGAAATATATAAGTATATTGGCAAATAAAGGGAAACAAGTAGATCCTACAATTGTAAAAACAATAATTAAGTCTGATGGTTCAGAAATAGAAAGATCAGAGTGGGAAGACACAGTTAATAAAAGAATAGGATTTAGCGGAAATACAAACGAAGATATAAATATTTCAGACGAAAACTTAACTGCCATTTTAGAAGGAATGAAAGGAGTTACATCTGAAAGTGGAGGAACAGCTTATGGAGTATTTAGAAATTTTAATATAAAAATAGGTGGAAAAACAGGTTCTGCACAGGTAAAAGACACTAAAAGAGGAACAGAAATGACTAACGCATGGTTTGTAGGATTTGCACCATATGATAATCCGGAAATTGCGGTAGCATGTATTGTTGAAAATGGTGGTACAGGTTCGATTGCATGTTATCCTGCAAGAGATGTGATTGCTGAGTATTTTGGTATGAATAAGGTAGGAGTTGAGGAGGATATAACTGCTATACCAAATGTGGAACAGTCAAATGAATGAAAAGATTATAATTCACAACATTAAAGTTTCGTCTGTCCAGCACAGAGTAGTTATATATAATTTTTTCTAACACCTTGGTGTCGTAACCTCCAAATGTACGCTACTACGTAGCTTATAATGCCGGTTACTCCATTTCGCACTCGCGGTTGCTCGTTTGAACGCTTACGCAGTGTTATTCAAAAAATATATATAACTACCCTGTGTGGACTTTAAATTTGATTAGCTGTGAATTATAATAACTATGCTTGTATAGTATTTTAGTTGTTTAGTGAAAAATTTGACTTTTGAGAGAAAACGTAGTAAAATAAGCCAATATAGAAAGGAAGAAGAAAATGGGAATTGGAAAACATAGTATGGAAATAGATGAAATGGGAGAAGAGATAAAACCAGAACTTGGGCTTCATATAATTACACATGGTTTTGAAAGAGATATAGAAGAAACAGTTACAAAAGTAGTAGAGGGTTCGTTAAGGTCTGGTAAGAAAGTTGAATTTCAAGGGACTGTTGTAATAATTGGAGATGTCAATGCAGGAGCAGAGGTTATTGCAGAAGAAAACATTGTAGTACTTGGTACTATTAGAGGACTAGTACATGCAGGAGCAAAGGGCAATAGAAAAGCTAAAATTTATGCAAATGAGATAGATGCTACTCAAATAAGAATTGCAGATATTGTAAAGGAAAAAGAACTTCCTGTAATAGAAGATGATGAGGAGGAAGAAGAGAATAAAAAAGATAAAAAGGAAAAGGCAAAAAAGCAAGAAGAATTATATAAAGATGATATAGATGAGGATATTAAGACAGTGGCTTATGTAAAAAATGCAGAGATAATTTTAGAGTAGTTATAATAGTTTAACAGAGAGTAATGATAACTTTAAAGCAAAAAGAGGGCGTCCTAAAATAGGAACCCGAAAGCAAAAATTCCAGTGAGAAATCGCTGGAATTTTTGTGTATAAAATTTAGTAATATTTTCTAGTAAAGAAATAGACTTTGCCTTTGCTATTTCTTTATTCTTTTCTATATCTTTTTTATTCATCCTTTTTATATTTAATGCAAAACATAGAATACCCCATTCAAGGTCTACATTTTCTAAGCCTCTAAGCAAAAATCGCTTGAAGCTCATATTCCATTTAATTTGTCCAAAAATTCCTTCAGAATATTCTGCTCTTTTTGCTCTCATTTCAATACCTTTTTTAGACATAAGATTTCTTTTTGCTTCTTGCTTTAGCTGCCATAATTTTTTGTTAAATCTAATCTGTCTATTTCCTTCTGATTTTGTACATTCAATTTTATGAGGACAACTATCACACTCTGAACATTCATAAACTCTACTTTTTTGAACAAATCCTGTTTCTGTTTTATCTTCTCTTGTTTTTATATATTCTAATTTTTTGCCCTCTGGACATATGAAATTATCATTTATTTCGTCATATATCATGTTTTGCCAATTATACTTCATTAACTTGAATTTCTTTGTTTGCTCCTTATGAAAAAGTGGATATTTAATGTAGTTCTGTATATGATTTTTCTTTAAAAATTCATAGTTCTCTTGATTACCATAGCCACTATCTGCTCCTGTACTATCTGGTAGCTTACCAAAAAATCTTTGATATCTTTCATAATGCGGTATTAATGTACCATTGTCATTTCTATTTTGATGTGTACTCCAATTTACTACAAAACCATTGCAACTACCAACTTGTATGTTATACCCAGGTTTTAATTGCCCGTTTCTCATATGGTCTTCCTTCATATGCATAAATGTGGCATCATGGTCTGTTTTAGAATAGCTATTTCTATTCTCTCCCATAATTTCTAAATCTTTATTATATTTCTCTAATCTTGGCTTGAAGTCTTTATTTATTTTATTTACAATTTTCTTTATTTTTTGTTCTTTCTTTTTTTCATCCTTTGATTTTTGCTTTTCTAATCCTTCATTTAGCTTATCTGATAATCTCTTTGAAAATTCCTCTAGTTCTTCTGATGTGATTTCTTCTGGCTTAATCTCTTTGTCTGGATAGAATTTATCTTCTTCATCATTTAAGCTATCAATATCTTTCATTAATTCATGAACTTTTTCTTGTAGCTTTGCTCTGTATTTTTCTACTGCTTTTTTCCAAACAAAAGTATATTTATTTGCATTTGCTTCAATTTTTGTTCCATCAACAAAGTATTCTTCTGTATTAATGTAACCCTTCTTCTCAAGTACAACAAGCAATTCTATAAATACATCTTCTATTATGATTTTCATTTTGTCTTTTCTGAATGAGTTGATTACATTTCTTGTTGGTTTATTTCCTCCTGCTAACCATATGAACTTTATATCACTTTCTACTGCTTCTGCTATTAGTCTAGAAGAATACCTTTTTCTTATATATCCATACATTAATATTTTTAGCATCATTTTTGGATTGTATGAATTACTTCCTAGTGGAGAATATGTTTCTAGCAATTTATCTATATTCATATTATCAATTAAATCATTCAATACAAATACTACATCATCTTTATCTATTAATATTTTCCATTCCATTGGTATCATTAATTGGTTTTGTTCATAATATTTAAATCCCATTTTTACCTCCAAAATCAATGCTTTTACTCCTAAATTATATCATTAAAGTATTGATTTGTCAGTATTTTTTATCACTTTTATATGCAAAAATTCCAGCGATTTCTCACTGGAATTTTTGCTTTCGGGTTCCTATTTTAGGACGCCCTCTAAAAAATGCTAAACGCATGCCCTCTAAGCTTTCTCGCCTTTAGGCTCGAAACTTAAATCGGGCTGGACAAATGGCGCCGAGGCGATTTGTCCCTTGAAAAGCTAAAAGGTGTATGATAAAATGGATTAAGGTGGAAGGTTGAAAAATATCTAATTCTTTTCCAACCAGATTTGTGTCTTAGGAAGAAATGAGATTAAATATGGAAAAAAAATATAAAAATAGTAAAATATTCACAGATGAACTAAAAAGAACTTTTCCAATCTATATAATTCGGCATGATATTTCAAGCAATGGTATTTTACATATTATATATAATACCAAACATAGTAGGAAATATCTTAGACATTCTAATGCAAGGTAATGCAAGCAAAGAAGTCATTATGCACGAAGTGTATAGACTAATATTTTATTCACTAATCATGATAATTCCAAGGATAATATATAGACAATTGTTATTTATTAGAGCGAGAAAATCAGATACATATTTAAGAAAAAGAGTTGCAGAACATTTGCAAAGAGTAAAACCAGAATATTATGATAAAGAAGAAAAGGGTGTATTTCTTGCATATTTATCAAAAGAGATATTAGGAATAAGAAAATTTTTAGGAGAAACGTGTTTTCAATTTAACAGGATAATTGTAGCGCCCATTATAGGGTTAATTGTCATAGGAAAAAGACTAAACTGGGTACTAATGCTTTCAATATTACCAATTTTCCCAGTGGCAATGTATTTTTTATACAAAATGTATAAGAAGCAGCAAAAAGTCTTAGAAACAGAAAGAAAATCATATATCAAGCTATCAAAAAATATAGAACAAAACACATCAGGTTTTAGCTTAATAAAATTATATAATGAACAAAAAAATCAAAAAGCAAAATTTGATGAGATAAACGAAGAAGTATATAAAACAAATGTGGATGAAGGTGCAGTAATATACCAAATGGATATGGTATCAAATGGACTATACGCTGCATGCTACACAGTAGGGTTCTCAGTGCGGATTATTTTTGATACACAAAGGGCAACTAACAATAGGAGAATTGACAGCATATATAGAATGTATAGCACTTGCAGTGTCAGAGATTATAAAGGCAATAGAACCATTTTTAACAGGAATATCTAATTTCAAAATAGCAAAAAGAAGGTTCAATTATTTTTTCGGACTAGATACATATAAAAAGGACGGAAAAAAGCTAGAGAAAATAGATAAAATAGAAATAAAAAATCTTAGCTATGGTTATGAAGAAAATGGATATTTAGCAATAAATAATATAAGTATGACAATAAATAAAGGAGAAAAAATAGGTGTAGTTGGAAAAGTAGGAAGTGGTAAGACAACACTTATGAATATTTTAGCAGGTTTTTATGAAGTGCCAGAAGGTGTTATACTTATCAATGATATAGATGTAAATGAATATTCAAGAGAAAGCATATTTGAGAACATAGGATATGCAATGCAAAAAAATATTATCACAGATGATACTATAAAAAATAATATAGATATTGTAAATGAATGGGAAGATACAGATATAGAAAAAGTAAGCAAAAAGGCAAATATTTTAGAAGATATAGAAACAATGCAAGACAGGTTTGAGACAAGAATTGGAGAAAACGGAATAAAAATATCAGGAGGACAAAAGCAAAGGATACAAATTGCAAGAAATCTATTAAACATTAGAAAAATCAACATATTTGACGATACATTGTCAGCATTAGACAGTGATACAGAAAAGAAAGTAATAGAAGAAATAGAAGAGCAAGTAGGAGAGAATATTTTAATACTTGTTTCAAATAAAACAAGCATGATGGAAAAAATGGATAAAGTATATTTAATAGTAGATGGCAAGATAGAGGGTAGTGGAAAACATAAAGAAATGCTTGAAAAAAGCAAGCTATATAGTGAATTAAATACCTACGAGAAAGTAGGTGATTTGGCATGAAAAAAATCTTAAAAAAATATACAAAATCAATAATTTTCATGAGTATATTACTACTACTTTGTGACTTTTTGTGGGCACTTCCACCATATGTAGTAAAACAAGTTGTAGATATTGACTTCTCAAGACAAGACCTCACAAACACAATCATATTTTTTGTATGTATATACATTGCTATACATTTGAGTATACTAATATTCAAATACATAAGAGATATAGTTATAAATAAAGTAATATGTAATATTTTAAAAGATATTAGAAAAATTGTATTTGATAAAATATTAAATTTTAAAACAATGACATTTAATAAATATAATTCATCAGTGCTATACACTAGATTAACAGTGGATGTAGATAACTTGTTTGAACTATTTTTTGGACTTGCAT
>Ga0137298_10825_pt1 | contig 21297 bp, 24 predicted proteins | sample RamsorincwithD2O_2_FD_97182 | JGI IMG/M metagenome (GOLD analysis project Ga0137298, IMG submission 97182) | Mouse cecal microbial communities from Vienna, Austria - Glucosamine amended with D2O | ecosystem: Host-associated > Mammals > Digestive system > Large intestine > Cecum | place: Austria...
GGAAGGGTCGGACAGCGGCCGAGGTGGATGAAGTCATCTGCTGGCTGACGGGGTACAGCCCGGAGCAGTTGGAGGCGTTCCGCCCCGCCGGCCTCTGCTACGGGGACTTTTTCCGCAAGGCACCCCAGCCCAATCCGAACCGGGTGCTGATCAAGGGCGTGGTCTGCGGCGTCCGGGTGGAGGAGGTAGAGGACCCGCTCATGCGGGAAATCCGTTACCTGGATAAGCTGATCGACGAGTTGGCGAAGGGAAAGACGATGGAGAAGATTCTGCGGAAATAGGAGGAAGCAGCCATGTGGGTATGTCCCAAGTGCGGGCGATCATTCAAAAATGTGGACCAGAGCCACTACTGCGGGAAACCTCCGGCGACGATTGAGGAGTATATCGCCGCCCAGCCGGAGGAGGCGCAGGACTATCTGCGGCAGATCAACGCCGCCATCAAGGCCAGCATCCCGGAGACCAAGGAGAAAATCTCCTGGAGTATGCCCACCTACTGGAAGGGCCGCAACCTGATCCAGTTCGCAGCCTCCAAGCGGCACATCGGCCTGTACCCCGGCCCGGAGGCTGTGGAGGCGTTCGCTGGGCGGCTGACGGAGTACAAGACCAGCAAGGGTGCCATCCAGCTCCCCTACAGCAAGCCGCTCCCGCTGGAGCTGATTGGGGAGATTGCGAGGTGGTGCGAGGATAACATCTGAGTACAGACGAATCATTGTGCAGCCTGAAAGAACGCCTGCCCGCCTTCTCCAGAGCGCGGGCAGGCATTTTCTGTGTCTTAATTTTGCAGAAAATTTTTGTGGGATTTTGCCGTCTCCGGTGTATAGTAGGACATACGAAGAAAAGGGAGGGGGACATTGTGGAGGATGTGCAGCTGGTTCACGCCCTGCAAACCCGGCAGGATGGCGCGATGGAACAATTCCAGACGGCGTACACCCCTCTGCTGCGGTACATCATCGCCCCCATCCTCCCCGACGAGCGGGACCGGGAGGAGTGCCTGTCCGACGTGCTGCTCCGGGTGTGGGACTCCATCGGCGCGTTTGACCCCGGCAAGGCCGTCCTGACAACCTGGCTCACCCATCTGGCCCGCAACGCTGCCCTCAACCGCCGCCGGGGGAATGAGCGCCGCAGGGAGGGCGGCACACTGGACGAGACCATACCGGATTCCGCCGACGGTCCGGAGCAGTCCCTTCTCAAAGCGGAAGCGGCGCGGACCCTTTGGGCGGCGGTGGAGCGGCTGGGCCGCAGGGACCGGGAGCTGTTCCTGCGCAAATATTACTACTACCAGCCCACCGCCCAGATCGCCGCCGAATCGGGCCTGACCGTCCGGGCAGTGGAGGGGAAGCTGTACCGCATCTGCAAGCATTTACAGTCGGAACTGGGAGGTGTGTTCCATGGATGAATTTGACCGTCTGCTCTATGAAGGCTCCGCCCAGCTGCCGCCGGAGCTGTCCGAACTGGCGCCGCCCCGTCCCTGGAAAAAGCCCATCGGTCAAATCTGCTGGGGGCTGGCGCTTATTACCATCACCCTCAACTTTTTCGGTTTGAACATCATCCTGCCGGCGGTTGGAACGGCGCTGCTGTGGCTGGGCCTGGTCCCTCTGCGGCGGGAGAACGGCGGATTCCGCTTCGCCTATGCCTGCGCCACTCTGTACGCCGTGCTGCGTTTGACCGTTATACTGCTTCGGGCCACGCCCCTGGATCACTGGCTTGCCAGTCTGATCGGCCAGGAGTGGAACACCACTACCGGCCCGGTACCTCTCTACTATGCGCTGTGGACTGTTTTGATTCAGCTGGTTCTGGTCTTTGCGGTCGGCGGACTGTGGCAGGGATTGAAGGGGGTATTCCATCAAGCCGGACAGAAGCCCCGCACCGCCGCTGCCGGAGGACTGGTCATGCTGGAGGTTCTGCTGCTTCCGATGGCCCTCGTTGGGCTGGAGGGATGGCTGCTGGTGGGACCCATCCTGATCCTGTGGGTCTGCCTGATCGTGAGCCTGCGCAGAATTGGCAAAAGTCTGGATCAGGCGGGCTATACCATGCAGCCCGCTCCTATGGCCGTCTCCAACAGGCTGGCCCTGGGGGTGTGGCTGGGCCTTCATCTCCTGATCATCGCCGCCCTGCCGCTGCTGTTCTCCCGCCTGCCCGCCGGTGTTCAGACGCAGGTATATGGTACAACTGCCAGCGATTCTCCTCTCCGTTCTGAACTGCTGGAGCTTGGCTTCCCGGAGGACATTTTGAGCCGGCTGGACGACAGCGAGCTGGTCCGGTTTGAGGGGGCCTATGGGCTGAAAAAGGAGGGGTATCGCAATGACGAAAGCGACCTTCCTGACGGGATGCCCAGCATTGTCACCGTGGAGGTTCCGGTGCGGGACGAGAAATACGGGTTCCGCACGGTCTACCTGGCCTATCTGCACTGGAATCCCAATGAGGCGTCCGGCGGCTATATGGAGGGCGTCCAGATCGCCCAGGACTACCAGGGCGTTACTGCTTGGACTACGCAGCCAGATGGAGTTCTGAAGTGGCAGGACAGCGCCGGGAACGCTTATACCATGCCGCTGAACTTCCGGTTTGACACGGACAACGCCGGAACGGCTTGCTATTACGCCAACTTCTCTCTGCCGAAGGATGTCAGCGGCCCCACGGAGGGTTTCCTGTTCTGGGAAGCGACGCCTACTTTTCCGGAGATCGTCTCGCTATACAATTTTTCCGTGACTGCCGCCCACAAGCGCAGCTGCTGGCAGTACCCCTACACCCTGCCCTCTGAACTACTGGCCTCCAGCTTCCACGCGCCCAACTGGCAGTGGCGGATGTACCAATGGACCTCCGAGGGTCAGATGGCTCCGGAAGGGCAGTATGATTCCAGAAAGTATTGAGACCGTTCAGCGTTCTGAATGAGAACGCACAGCCACGTTCCTATATAGAACAGTTCGTCATCAGCCTCAACATCTTCCGTTACGATCACCCGTCAGACTTAGTTCTGGCGGGTTAGTTTTTATACAGCAAAAATTTTTTCGGCACATGAAAAATAAAATGTCGTTTTTGGACTCTGGAGGTTGTGGTAGATGGATGAGGGAGTCAGCGCATAAGGGCAGAGGAAAAACTGACTCAACAGAAAGGGTGGGCAAGTACAACATGAAAGAATCCAGCTACAAGAGCTACGATGAACTGCCGCTGTTCCTGAATGCGGCAACGGTAGCGAAGGTGCTGGGCGTCTCGGCACACCCAGGGAGGTGCGGATTGAAGTACAAGCAGTGGCCCAAGCGTGATCCAATCAAGAACTACTTCCAACTACCCAACGAGATATTCCTGCTGGGTCTGTCGCCCGGCGCTCTGGCTGTCTACTCCTACCTGCTCTGCTGTGAAAACAGTAACACCTACCAATGCTGGCCCAGCTACAGAACCATCGGCAGAGCGGTGAAGATGAGTGCCAACACCGTCCGCAAGTATGTGTGCGAGTTGGAGGAGCGCCAGCTCATCAGTACAGAGAGCACAACGGTCACCACCAGGGATGGGCTAAAACGCAACGGCAGTTTGCTCTACACCATCCGTCCGATCCAGCTGGCTCTGGATCAGTTCTACGAACAGCAGTTGGCGCAGATGGATGCAGTGGCTGAGCGTCAGCGAGTCGCACAGGTACTCGCTCTCCGCAGTGATAAGTGCGACTCAGCGTGACGGACTGTGCGCCGCTGTGTGGCCTCTCTGCTATCCGGAAGGTAACAAGCCGCCGCTCACCGCAGACGCCGCCGTGTCAAAAGCGTGTGGCCGGTGTGTGCCATCCGGCGAAATCAGCACAACCGAAAGTGGCAGGTGAACCGGGGGGTCGAAAAAAGTGCAGGATAAAGGGCGGGGGTCGCAAGCGCCCCTCCGCGCGGGAAACACCGCCCCGCAGTGCGGGTCGGGGCTTTTCCATAGGTGGTCGGAATTTTCACTTTTTGCTGTGGCAGATGGTCGTTGTCAGAAAATTCAGAGAGGAAATCGCCTGGTTTCAGCATCCCACAAGATGGCTGTCACAGGTGGTTTTCAGAAATTTTGCGGGAGTCAGTGCGGGGGTCATTTTTCACCCTCTGGGGTCAACTCGGGGGTCTGGTTTTCCTCTGTCCTTACAGCCGCCGCAAAACAGGCGGATTTCGGCGGGGATATGTGCAAGAATCTGCGAAGATAAAAGTAGAGACCCCAGAGAGCAAAAATGCTGAGCAGCAAGTTGCCGCCCAGCATAACGTCAAAGCCAAGATCGTCAGTTCATCCGCATTCCCATCTGCGGCCGCTCAATCGTCTGCTCAAAAAAGTCAACCAACTGATCCATAACACCCTGCGCCGCATAGACCGTGGCAATCATGAACGCATCTGGATCCACAGGGCTCAGGTCAAAATCGTACCCAAGGTTGCGAATCCACTGTGTAAAAAAGACCCGCTGTGCTCTGCCGTTGCCTTCCCGGAATGGATGCAGCATATTGACCGTGTGGTAAAAGTCCGCTATCTCTTCCGCCAGCTCACGATGGGACAATCCCTCGCTGCCGAAATCAGCCAAGCGCTTGAAGCACGCATCAGCGCACGGTTCGATCTCCACGGCGGAAACAAAAGCGGTTCCTTTCTTCGAAATGTTGATCGTGCGTATCTGCCCAGCCCAGTCATAAAGATCGCAGAACAAGAATCGGTGGATGCGTTTGTAGTGCTCAAAGTCAAAGCTACCAGGAAGCGGCTGCTGATCCAGCAGACTCGCCTTGCCCAAAACGATAGCGGCCTCTGTGTCTGCCAATTCCGTCTCATCTTGGATGCCCAGCTTGTTGATCAGACAAGTCGTTCCCGGATAGCAGCCGTCTGTTGTGGAGTCAATACTGTATGACATATCAGCGCTCTCCTCTTTCGGGAATGATATGGGCCAAGTACTGCTCCAGCGTAATTTCGCCGGCAAGCAATTTCCGGCACAGTTCTTTGCAGGTCTCTGTAACAGAAAGCCCTTCCATCCGCAGAGAGACCTCCGCAGCTTCAATAGAGCGCTCGATGGAATGCGGCATAAATCACACCTCCGCTTGTTCAGAAGTTATTATGTGCATTGTAGCACAAAGGCTAAATGGTTGCAAACTGAAAATTCCTTCTGTCCCCATCAAATTCTGCGCCGCAAAACAAAGAATAAAAATCCTCGAAAAAATTAGTAGCTATTCCCGCCAAGGTGTGGTATGGTGTGTGGCTACAAGGAGGTGACAACTCATGGCGAAGCGCAGACCATCTGGTGACGGCATGGTACGCAAGCGTGACGACGGACGCTGGGAGGGCCGTATCGTGGTAGGCCACAAGGAAAACGGCGTCTCTATCTTCCGGTACGTCTATGCTCCCACGCAGAAGGAACTGTCCGCGAAGCTCCGCCAGCACATCGACAGCTATCAGGGGGCCGACCTGACGGAGCAGAGCAGGATGACCTTGAGTGAATGGCTCAATCAGTGGCTGGAGAACATGGCGGATACTCTGCGGCCCAACACGCTGAGGAACTATCGCAGCTACATCGAGAACCACATCAGGCCCGGCCTGGGCAATAAGCAGCTATCCCGGATCACACCGAAGGATGTGCAGCGGTTCTATGAGAAACTGAGTGATTGTCTGGCCAGCGGTACAGTGCGCCGCATCCACACTACGCTCCACGGTGCGCTGAAGGCGGCGCAGCAGGCTCATCTGATTGCCAGCAACCCGACCGAACAGATCATCGCTCCCAAGTTCAGCTATAGGGCGAAACAGGTGCTGACGGACGAGCAGCTGGATGTGTTCATGAGGGTCATCGCGGAGGATGAAATCTGGTGTGACTTCTTCTACACCGAGCTGACCACAGGCCTGCGCCGGGGTGAGATCTGCGGACTCAAGTGGGAGGACTTCGATGAGGTCGCCGGCACACTGAAAGTCTGCCGCACCGTATACCGGGAAGCTGGCGGCGAACTGACTGCCGGGGATACCAAGACTAACGCCGGCACTCGAAAAATTTTACTACCGGCCAGCACAGCCGCAGTCCTCAGTGAACGAAAAGAGTCTGCGCTGAGCGAGTGGATCTTCCCCAACCTGCTGAAACCGGAGCAGCCCACTGATCCTGGCTCCGCATACCGCCAGTTGAAAGTTCTGCTGAAGCGGGCCGGTCTCCCGAATATTCGCTTCCACGACTTGCGTCACACCTTCGCAACTCACGCTCTGGCGTCAGGTGTGGACGTGAAAACCCTGTCCAGTATCCTGGGCCACACCAGGGCGGCGTTTACCTTGGATACCTACACCCATACCACTGGCGATATGCAGAAGCGAGCCTCGGAAGTAGTAGGAGATTTCCTGACAGATATTTTCGGAGAGGAGCTGAGACCGTGGGAAGAAAGCGCAAGAGCGGCGAGGGTACAGTTCGACTGAGAAAGGATGGCCGTTGGGAAGGCCGAGTGGTCATCGGCTATGATGACAAGGGCCTGCCCAAGACGAAGAATGTCCTTGCCAAGACCAAGGGGGAGTGCGTGGCGAAACTGGAATCGCTGAAAGAGTCCGTGGCTCCCGCAACCGCTGTCAAGGTCAGGGCAGATATGCCCTTCGGCGAGTGGATGACATTCTGGTATGAGACCTGCTGTAAACCCGCCGTCCGGCCAAACACACGGACAGGCTACGAAAATAATATCCGCCTGTATATCCGCCCAAGGCTCGGTGACATTCCTCTGAACAAGCTGACCACAAATGATATTCAGCAGTTCATAAACTGGATGAGGCAGGATGGCCGTAGTGAATACCGGGAGTCCAGAGGGGAAGGACTCTCCGCCAATACGATACGGCACTGCTGCGGCCTGTGCCGCAGGGCTCTGGAGAAGGCCGTCACCGAAAAGCTGATCGTGCGCAACCTGGCGGAGGAATGTAAGCTCCCACCGGCCAGACGAATGGAGATGCGGCTGCTCAGTCGGGAGGAGTTGCAAAAGCTGCTCATTCAGGCCAAGGCCGAGGGCTACTACGAAGTGTTCCTGCTGGAGCTGACCACCGGGCTTCGGGTGGGGGAGCTGATGGCACTCCAGTGGGACGACCTGAATTTCAATACCGGGGAACTACGAATCGAGCGGCAGATTTACCAGATCAAAGGTGAACTGCTGATACAGCCGCCGAAGAACAAAGCCTCCATCCGGAGTGTGATCCTGCCACCCGCAGTGGTCACCGCACTGAAAAAATATAAGCAGACGGTTTTCTCCCGATGGATGTTCCCCTCCCCGAAGAAAGGAGATGCTCCGATAGCTCCGTCTGTCGCAAGTCATCGTCTGGCTAAGATCCTAAAACACGCCGGATGTAAAAAGGTACGCTTCCACGACCTGCGGCACGTTTTCGCTACCAATGCTCTGGAACATGGGATGGATGTCAAGACCCTTTCTACCGTCATCGGGCACGTCTCCAGTGCCACTACGCTGAATGTCTACGCCCATGTCACAAGCGATATGCAGAGACAAGCCGCCGCCAGGATCGACCGGGGTATCGGCAAGGCGGAAGTGGCGGAGTCCACATCGATAGCAAAATCCATGTCCACGATGACCGATTTTCGGCCTATCAGGGAGCGAAAGCGCCGGTGGGGAACCGGGTCTCTCAGTAAAAATCAAAACGGTCAATGGGTTGGACGCTATACGATCACATGGCCAGATGGAAGGTTGGAAACACGAAAGGTCTATGCCGCTACTGAGGAGGAATGCGAAAGGCTGCTGGCGGCGATGATAGCAGATATGAAATCGGAGGTAGCCGCTGAAAAGGAGCGGCTGACAGCGGAAAATAGAGCAAGTTGAGAACTGCGGCTCACTGGGACACCTCCAGTGGGCCAGTTTTTCTCTGTCTGTGGGCAAATATGTGGTCAGAATGCAAACGCTCATAATGGACAGGCGAAAGGAGTTGCGGAAATGGCAGGTTTTGGGAAGTTATCAAAGGCTTTCGCAGGTATAAATCTGCTTATTTTTGTGGAGTGCTGTTTGCGCTGATACCTACAAAGAAAAAATCGCTCCAGCCAAAGCGTTTCACAGCCGGTTCAAATCCTCCCGCAGCGCCTCAATCTGCTGCGCCCGCTCCTCCTCTGACTTCGCCACCTTCAGCAATTCGATGGTGAAGTCCCGCTGGGCCGCGGCGTGTTCCACCCAGGCATTAAACTCCTCCCGGCTCATGTTCCCCTTCATAAACCGGGCGTAGTATTTTTTGTAGGCCCGCTTGTAAATTTTCCAGGTCTCTTCCTCCTGGATCTTTTTCTCAAAGACCGCCCGAGCCCCTACCTCCCGGCAGGTCTTCTCCGTCTCGCCAGGGGCAATGCGCTCACAATATACCGTCTTATCCCCCTGCTCATGGAGAAACCACCGCCCGCACAACCGGCACTGCCGCGGCGCGTTCCCGTGTTCAATCGCCTTGCCAAGCTCCAAATAGAGAAAATCCGCCAGACAGGACGCCGTCCAACGCTCCACCATCACGCTCTCGCCCCCATCAACAGGCCGGGGTGCGAAGCGGACAGAGCTCTCTACAAACATTTCCTTCAACCAGTAAAAAGCTCCCTGCGATACCAGTTGTTCCTGTGCATACGGATGGAGCGGGCCGCCAAACACCTGGAGCAGTTCCTCCAGTCTCCGCATCAGCAGCAAGCTGTCACCCACGTGATCCACCAGATCATTCCCGCAGAAAAAATCTGTCACAGCGGCGCCGTACCGGAACGGGCCCATATCGTTGATCCAGTATCCGGCACTTCCGAAATCAACGGTCAGTGGGAAAGCAAGCTTGGGAAAACCCATATTGATGTCCTCCTTGATGGTAGAATATTTTTTTATCTTTTCTATTGACAACTCTTTTGCGGCGTGTTATTATACGAATATCCGTAAATAGACTATACCATATTCTCAGGAATAGTCAATACCGGATTTGAACTTTGCCAACTGAATACCCACCGCCGAAGATCATACTCCCTGGGTAAAGTACCGCCAAGACTCTCAATCAAGATGAGCGCACCAGCAGGGTGAAAACGCTGCAGTGAAATTCTGGGGCAGGAACCGGTACGGCGCGTGGCCAGCTAAAGCAGATAGCATCCATTCCCCCTTCTATCTGCGCCTAAAATTCATTGAAAGGATAAGCATGTGAAAATTTCTGAGTACAAAAGTTATGACGATTTGCCGCTGTTCCTCAATGCAGCAACAGTGGCAAAAGTGCTGGGCATTGCCCCATCCAGCACCTACGAATTGATGCACGAAGCAGACTTCCCCGTACTGAAAATCGGCAACCGGCTGGTAGTCCCCAAGGAAAAATTCATCCAATGGGTAGAGCAGCATACGAGGTGTCAGTCAATGAGAAAATACCACGTCCCCTTCGGCTGGCCCCGGCGAGATCCACGCCACTCTCGCTTCCCACTCCCCAATGCGGTGTGGGAGTACCAGCTCAAACCAATTGCGTTCGTGATCCTGTCCTACCTGTGCTGCCACTCCTCCCATGGCGGTACAAGAGTCCTCACTCCCGAAGTGATTGCGAAGGGTATCCACAAGACAGAAGATACTGTGCGGAAGTATCTCTCTGACTTGGAGGATGCTGGATTGGTCTCGGGACAATACTCCATCGCCGCTGATTTTTTGTCTGCTGAGAGCGGGAAGTTTTTCACCCTCCCCACTGAAATCTTCCTGCTGAACCTTCCGCCCGCTGCCTTCATGGTATACGCCTACCTGCTGTTGATTGAGGATCGCCGGACGCACACCTGCCATCCCAGCTACAACACCATCGCCGCCACCACGGGGATGTCCAAAAACACTGTGATAAAAGCCATCAATGTCCTCTTGGAAAAACACCTCGTCACACTGGAGCACAGCCAATACCTCGATCAAAGCGGCATGAAATGGAACGGCAACAACCTCTACACCATCCTGCCAACACAGAGCGCGGTAGACGCATTCCACCAGCGGCAGCTCTGCCACTTGGAGCTCGAGGCCCAGCAAAGGAAGCTCCGCAGACGGCAGGAGCACCGAGCCTGTCAAGCCACTCCCTCAACTTCTGCCAGCGGAACCTTCGTCTCATGAACCGTCAAGACGGCTTCCATCCCCCCACAGCCCCGTCCAAAATGGGCCGCCCCGTGTTCCGCGTTTTTGGGCCCCTTGTAGCCCTCCCGAGAGCTGGGTGGAGATGCTACACCTCCCCGCCCCTAAAACGCGGTGTTGGCCCACGTGTGGCCGATGTTGGTCAGAAATGCGGAAACGAGAATTGCAGCGGTGCAGGCAAGGGCAACCCAGAAGGCCCGATTAAGGGCAAGCTGGATAAATCTCCCTCACCGCTCCCCGCAGTGCGGACAGTCCCGCCGCAGTGCCGAGGGAGTGCCCGGTGAAGGCAATGTAGAAACGCCCCGTTGGGGCGGATGCCTACCCTTTTGGGTAGGGCAAGCATCGCGTCCGGCTATACGCCGCCCGCACTCGCCGGGGCACTGCCCCGGCCCCCCTGCCCCCTGAAGGGGGAGAAAGGACATAAATGCAGAAGAAGAAAACCGAGATCATCACCGCCCGGATGACCCCGGCAGATAAAAAAGTTATCCACCAGCGGGCCAAGGCAGCGGGTATGACCGTCACGGATTACCTAACCACCTGCGCCTTGGGGAAGGAAATCGTCCGGGTAGAAGGGTTGGACGACCTGCTCTCTGAGCTGAAAGTTCAGGGACGCAACCTCAACCAACTCACCACACTTACCAACATGGGACGGATCAGCGTCCTGCGCGGCGACGATTTGATCGGCGAGTACGCTCGCCTATGTGACACAGTGAGTACGCTGGTTCGGGGGGTGGGCTGATGGCAACCTTCACCGCGATCCAGTGCAAAAAGCAGTCCGCCAGTTCCATGCGCGGCGTGATCGACTACGTGGAACAGGAGAGGAAAACACGCTGGGACGGCGCACAGCTGGTCACCGGGCACAACTGTGTTCCCCAGTCCGCGCTCACCGAGATGCGGATGACCAAAAATCGCTTCCGCAAAACTGACGGAACACAGTTCTACCACTTCGTCCAGTCCTTCTCCGCCGAGGACAACATCACACCCCAGCAGGTCAACGCCATCGGCCTGGAGTTCGCCCAGCGGCAGTTCCCAGGCTTCGAGGTGGTGATCGCCACCCACGTTGACACCGGCCATCTGCACAACCACATGGTGGTGAACAGCGTCAGCTACAAGGATGGTCACAAGCTCCATCAAAGCCCCGGCGACCTTCTGACGCACCGAAAAGTGAACGACGAGATCTGCCTCGCCCATGGCCTTCGGGTGCTGGACGAGTGCGAGCTGCGCACCAAAAAGAAGCGCATGAAGCCCGGCGAGTACCAGGCCGGCCTGCGCGGCGACAGCTGGAAGCTGGATCTCATCCAAGCCATCAACGAAGCGTTGGAGTACGCCGCCAGCCGGGAGAGCTTCATCGAAAACATGGAGCTGGAAGGTTACGAGGTGAGCTGGTTTCCGAACCGGAAGCACATCACCTTCACCTGTCCCAATGGGCGCAAGTGCCGGGACAGCAGCCTCCATGACGAAACCTTCCTCAAGGAAAATCTGGAGGCGCTGTTCCTCTACCGGCAGGCCACCAGCTTCCGACCCCAGACGGTGGAGCCGGATGAGGGATGGCTGGGTGAGCTGGCCGCCGGATGGTTCCGGGTGGCGGCTGACTTGGAGCGCGACGATGAGTGGCAGCTCCCCGCGCCGCCCACCTGGACAGACAGCAAACAGCGCCGCCGCGAGGCCATCAAGAAAATGGCCATAGGTCAGAAGTTCAGCGGCGACCAGCACTGGGAGCAGACCATGTGACCTCCCGTAAAATCTGCGCCATAGAAAACAATAGAGCAGTCCGCTGGCGTTGGATCTTCCCTGCTGTGCAATCTGCTTCATTTGTGACCCTGTTTTTCTCCAAGCTGCAATCTGGACTTCTCCCCAGTGCTTCGGTATTGTGTTGCTTGCCAACAGCACACAAAAATCTGAAGGGAGAATCATCATGAACAGAAAACGGGAAGCAGTTTTTATGGGGCTCGGCATCCTTGCCGGTCTCGCGCTGAGCGGCCCCGCCGCCCAGGCGGCCACCGAAATCACCGCCAAGCCCAGCACCCAGCCCATCTATGTGGACGGCCAGCGGATCAGCATGACCGCCTACAACATCGGCGGGAATAATTTCGTCAAACTGCGGGACATCGGAAAGGCCGTGGATTTTGGAGTAACCTATGACGCCTCCACCAATTCCGTCCACATCAATAGCGCCCAGCCGTACCAAGAAGAACCCCCCGCCACATCCCACGGGCCCACGGAAGAAAGTGTGCAGGCCGCCCTGGCGCAACTGAAGCAAACCTACCCTACGGGCACAGTTTACGGTGCGTTCTATCGTCCCAATGATCCGCTCAACCGGCCCTTCAGCAACTGCGACCACTGTGCGGGCTGGGCGATGTTCTGCTCCGACGCCGCATTCGGCACCCTGCCCTGGAAGCGGATCATCGACCCAAGCTGGGAGCAGATCCGTCCCGGTGACCTGATCCACTACGACAATAGTACCAGCGGCCACGTAGTTGTGGTGGTGAAGAAAACAGACGAGTACATCAAAGTCACCGAGAGCGGGCTGAACAACAAAGCCCGCTGGGGCGGGCAATACTTCAAGTGGTGGCTGGAGGAACAGCCTGGGTATGCCATGTACACACGCTATCCGCAATAATGCCCCACGCTGAATTGCCGGGGGCCGCTCCCCAAGGGGCGGCCCCCAAACCGTTCCCGGCGTATCCACCCCCGTGAAGCGGTTTGTGCCCATCCTACGGAGCAAGTGGCATCCCGTACCCCTCTGGCAAATAAAATGCGGTGCCGGCCCGTTGTGCGGGGGTGCGGATTGCACCACTGTCTTCAAAGAAAAGAATCGCCGGCACAGACGAAAAAAGATATGTCTGAATTGATAATCTTTCCCGTTTGCCATGGCTATTCCCGCCAGCCTGTGGTATGGTGTGTCGCTGCAGGAGGCGAAGAAAATGCGAAAAACACTGGAAGATCTCTACTACGGCAACATCACACCCAACGCGCAGGACATGGCGCCCCATTCGGAGCTGAAACGGGCAACGGATCGTGTAACCCGCTTTGAAAACCAGCTCACGGAGCAGCTTGACGAGGCTGGGCAAACGATCCTGGCAAAACTCATCGAATCACAACAGGAAATCGACAGCATCACCGCCATGGAAAACTTCATCCTGGGTTTCCGCCTGGGCATTCGGATAATGGCCGAATGCATGGATGAAAATGACGGCGACATCAGAACTGGAGGTTGATAATCAATGACCAAACGACGCGCCAACGGCGAAGGGAACCTGCGCAAGCGTTCGGACGGCCGCTGGGAGGGCCGATATACCGCAGGCTACGATCCCGACACCGGCAAGCGTATCATCAAAAATGTCCTGGGCCGCACCCAGGCTGAAGCAAAAGAAAAACTAAAGGCGGCAGTGGAACAGGCCCAGCAGGTGGACGTGACCCGCACCGATGAATACACTGTGGCCACCTGGCTGCGCACCTGGTACGACCTCTACGCCCAGCCCAACATCAGGACAGCCACGGCAGACCGCTACAGGCTGATGATCGAGACCTATACCATCCCCCGTATCGGCAAGATCAAGCTGAAGAAGCTGACCTCCCGCGACCTCCAGAAGATGTACAAAAACCTGATGGAACATGGCCGGGTGAACACAAGGAGCGGCCACGGCAACCCCGGCCTGAGCAGCACCACTGTCCGAAGCGTCCACCTGATGCTCCACAGCGCCTTTGAACGGGCGGTAAAAGAGCGGCTCATCGCCAGAAATCCCACCGATGACTGCATTGCCCCCAAGGTGCAGAAGGTGGAGATGAAAACCCTCCGGCCCGAACACCTCAAAGCCTACCTGGACGCCGCCGACGCTCGGGGAGTCCTCCCCATGTTCTACCTGGAACTGGTGAGCGGACTGCGGAAGGGCGAGTTGGTTGCCCTCCTCTGGGATGATCTGGACATCCAGAACCGGACGATTTCCGTCAGCAAGCAGTATATCAAAAACCCCAGCGGCAAGCTCACCCTCTCCCGGCCCAAGACTGAAACCTCGGTGCGGAGGGTATCCATCCCCCAGGAGGCGGTAGACCTGCTGATCCAGGAGCACGAGAAGCACCCGGAAAACCCGTATATGTTCCCCTCCAGTACCACCGGGGAAATGTACTACCCCGACTCCGTGGTAAAGCTCCACGAGAAGATCCTCAAGGACGCTGGACTGGAGCACATCCGCTTCCACGATCTGAGACACCCATATGTCAAGCACAAGACAAAAAATATTAGGATAACTTTGAACATCCTAATATTTTTATCTTGAACATATAAATGATAAACCACACTCATAATAGCATGGTATTTCACAAGGCACGAAATCTGTCTAGCAGATTAGGGCAATATAATGTGTATTACACTGATTGTTACTGCTTTTTACTCAAATTCGCATCTATAATCAAGGTACTTTTCCATACGATCCAAATCAGCTACTCCACTAAGATAATCTTTTGGATTAACAGAAATGATTAGTTTGTTGACAACTTTATCTTTGGATTGGATGAAACCATCGACAGTCATTTGATACACGCTGTTTCTGGTTGCTCCTTGTATTGCGGCTCTCCCTGATCCAATAAGTGGAATGCAAAGTGTATCGCAATGCCCTATCTTTAGGATTGCATCGATTATAGAAGTCAGAGCAACTGTAACATTTTCAATTGTTTGTCCTATAGGTTTTCCGCATTCATTAACATCATTTATAGCAACAAAGTAAAAGTGTTTCTTTTTATAGTCAACTTTTGCTACTGTGCCGATTGGGTATTTCTTGGTTGCTCCAAAACAATCGTTAGCATCCTCCCCTACTATTCTTTGCTTTGTAAGACTTTCGTTAATCATGCTATCTAAATCGTTGATGTTTCTTTTAAAATATTTTAACTGAAACCTTCCTTGAATACTTTGCGGACTAATATATTCCTCCTCCATTTTGGTACGAAAAAAGGTATTAGTTGGGATTACAAAACTATTTGCAGATCTATTTGAGAAAATGTCTTTAACACTAATTGCAATTTGCATATCCCGATTAGACACCATTTTACAACAATTGATCTTCTTACGATTATGTATACATGAGATAAGCAGACCAGCAATTACAATCATCTGCCAATGACCTTTTGTCCATACCTCCAATTTGTCCCATCCTGCTAAATCTTTAAGCAAAACTGCTGACGAAAAGAATGAAGACACATAACCAATAGCAGTATAAAGTAACTTCCATATAGCTTTCAGTGTATTCATTTCGTCTATAAGTGATTTCCAAAAAAGTCTTATCTGATTAATCATATCCTAGCGCTTTCTTAATATAAAAATAGTTTCCCACTTTATTTCCAAGAGCATCCTTTGTCCAGAAAGCATATGCTTCCGTATCATAGTCTTTCATATAAACGGGGAGCCAACTTGGTTGCTTATATAGGGAATTGTATACTACAATAATATTTTTCCCTTTTCTCTTAGCTTGGCGAAATTCATGTTCAAGGAAGGAATATGAATTAATATTACCCAAGTCACTGCTTGGTTCAGGAGTTGAAACTGTATCCCATTTACAAATACTTGTCCCTTTTGAGTTTTTCTTATAGGGTGTGCAATCACACCTTGCCACACCATTGTGGCGCCTACATACACTTCCTGCAGTCCGCGACGCTGTTTTATCTCCAATAATGAAAATTACATATGAAGACACATTAATTTGGCTATTAAACTCTCTCTTTAGATCGCAAAATCGACAATCAGGATCTTTTGAGATACTACCGGAAACCACTTCGGCAGTATCAACATAATCTACTTTGTGAAGACTATCTTTTCCCCATTTATGAAGTTCTTCTACAACATCACGATCCCCATTTAACTCAGAATAGTCTGCGCTAATATAAACCCGTTTACTCATGTTCCCACCCTTTCTAAAAATATTGAACCCTTTATTATCCTTTTAATATTTGCCCAACCAAGATAATCTGAATTAAATATTTGTTATACTTAAAATAATTTGGAAAATTTTAAATGCATGCAGTTGTTTTAAGCATTCTCACAAACGAATAGAACTATCACAGCAAGTATTTCAGATATCATGCTTATAATAATGGTATTCTCTACATTAGTTAAAAACACACAACTTGTCTATAGCCTAGTTCATGTACCATTTTACCACAAACATCCCACCTCCGTCTACTACCACTTTTTCAATACAATCCATAATTTCACTGAGCGGAATATCTTTATTGCTGGCAGAAAGGAGTTTACGGAACATGAGATATTGTTTTTCATAAGCAGCTTTGCCCTCTGTAGCCTGAATAAGAGCCTCTTTTGCCTGATTTGCAATATCCTGCACTGCACGAAACTCTTCCTTACTGATTTCTCCCTGCACATACTTCTCATAGTGCTCCATGGCGTTGATCCAAACTGCTGTCTTACGCTGTGCAAGCTCAGCAATTTGCTCCGTATACTCTTGAATCTTCTGCTTATATTCTGAATTTGTAATATAGTGTTCATTCACATAAGCCTTCAACTGGCGATAGATTGCCCTAAAAACATCTTCCTCGCGGGTATACATCCCCGTGCATTTATCAGCCCCCAAACGATTCTTGGTGATACAGGTAAAGAAATACCAATCAGCGTGATTAGTCCCTCGTTTGCGCTGCATTTTCCCACCACAGCATCCGCAAATGACTTTACTTTTCAAAATGTTGTCTGCTGATTGTCCTTGAGGAGCCACGTTGTATGCTCTGGCTTGAAATGCTTTTTGTATGGCGTCGAATGCAGTGGACTCAACCAGCGCTTCATGTGTAGACTCCGCAACCCGCTTTTCTTTCCCTTGTACCAGCACCCCCGTGTAGGTGCGATTAGTGAGGATGTATTTCACTGACCTGCTGTTCCAGCTGCCGTTGCCATCGTCAAAGTTCCCATTCAAACCTTGAGCCCTGGCATGCTGGATCGGTGTAGGAAGGCTTTGCTCATTCAAATACCGAACGATACTGGTCACACCTGCGCCGCTTGCAGCCATCTCAAAAATCTTCCGAACTATGACAGCAGCTACTGGATCAAGAACAAGTTGGTTGGGATTCTCATTGGATTTCTGATAACCAAATGGGGCTCTCGGCCCGATAAATTCACCGTGCTGTGCTTTCATATCTAAAACAACCTCAACTTTCATTTTTGTTTCAACGGACACCTGCTCATTAAATAGATTAATGAGAGGTATGCGTGTTCTGGATTGGATATATACAGATTTATCTCTGCTGGTTATGCTATTGGTGGTATCAAATTGATCGTTGATTGATACAAATCGGACGTTTTTACGAGGAAAAAACATTTCAAGGTAATAACCCACAGTGATGTAGTCCCGCCCTAAACGGGAAAGATCTTTTACAACAACGCAATCAATTTTATCCTTTTGTATATCTTGGAGCATCTCTTGAAATGCTGGGCGGTCAAATCGTTTACCGCTAAAACCGTTGTCAATATAGTAGCGCATTATGGGGATTTGGTGTCGGCATCCCCATTCTTCAATCATAAGCCTCTGATTTTCTACAGACCCGTAGGGATCTCTGTTAAGAACAGACAACCGGATATAGCCTACAGTATCTTTGCTGACCGGAACAGCAAATTCAGGATGCTTCCTGCTTTTTCGTGCCATGATATACATCTCCCTTATACGAAAAGGACTATGGCGTAAACCATAGTCCTTGAGGAGATTATACCATATTCTATTTTCCACTTCCACTAGGATAGCCTCATTTTCCGCTTCCACGAGCTTAGGCACACCTTCGCCACCCTGGCGCTGCAGAACGGCGTGGATATCAAGACGGTTTCCAGTATGCTGGGGCACTACGACGCGGGCTTCACCCTGCGCACCTACACCCACGCCACCCGCCAGATGCAGGATCAAGCAGCAGAAACCATGGGAAACTTCATGACCCAGATGATGTAGCCCACTCCGAAATGCAGTCAAAGCACCGGGCAGGAAGGCCAAACTTCCTGCCCGATACTCTCTAAACCTTTCCCGACATTTCGCCGTGTGGGTCAAGTTGTGGGTCGCCCCAACTGACCTACTTTTTGACCCACATTATTTTCAAGCAAAACAGAACAAAAACTCCCGAAATCCAGCGATTTCAGGAGTTTCTTGGAGCTGCTATCCAGATTTGAACTGGAGACCTCATCCTTACCAACTGATTCCAAGCCCTCGGAGCGCCGCTTTCCGGCGCTTTGGGGGCATTTTTGTCCCGGGAAACAGGAGGCAATGGTGCTTTCCACTCCATTACCTCCGTCCGCTTATTTCCTATTGTGGGTCAGGTTGTGGGTCACACCTATGGTCCGCCTGTTGGAGATAAACCTCGATCTTCGTCACTCGAGGTACAAAATGGGTTCAGCGTGCAGATTTAATGGAGGGATATTCATTATCTATCATCTACCTATCATCTTGCTGCAAAAAATTTAAGAACGGAATATGTACTGGCCCGACTGGACTGGAACCCGTCATTTGCGCTACAAGAGGACGGGCGTATGCCAGCAACAGCATGGGCGCATTGCGGGAAAGCATTTGCTTAACCATTTCTTCCGGCAAAGTCTCGTCCCATCTGAAATCCGCTCCCATCGTCACACTTAGAAAAAACGGAAATGTCGAATCGTCTCGGCCAATCTCAACGGTCAGTTGAGCAGCGACACTGTTACTTTGAGTTTCAATTGTACTCGGTGGGGGAAACATCACTTGAATAGGTGTTTCCAGTTCATTCCCCATGTCTTCTGTATTAAAGTCCTTATGAATTACAAAATGCACTTCTATCATGGCCGGGTTCGAAAACTGGAAAGCACTCTGACTATCTTTACCCAAAAAGATTCCTCCCTTATGCAGCAAGGTATTGGATTTCGTCGTTGCAAGGCGCTTCATTATGCACACTACCATACGTTTCGGTTGTTTGCTTTACTGAAAGAGCCTGTTTCTGCACCTGCTCCTCTTTATCCTCCGCTTCAGCAACAGTAGAAACCGACTGGATATATTGAGCGAGTTTTTCCCAATAGTCTGCATTTTGATGAGTTAACTGTATGGAAATAGCAGACGAAATTATTCTCGAAACTTCGTCAATCACTGGCCCAAGAGATTTCCACTCTTTCAAGAGACTTGCGTACAACTCTTGATCCTGTTTCCATTTAGAGCATACTTCTTGATATTGATTCCAAGTAAATATAGTTTCTTGATACTGCTTCCATGCGGATAGCACGTTGTTGCTTTGCTGCGTTGCCAGTTGGATACTTTGCCATTGCTTCCGGTATTTGACCAAACTCCCTCGATATGCTCCACACTTTTCCCTATCAAGTTCAAGCAATGCCCCAGCTTTAGGCAACAAGCTGTCATGGACATCCCCATCTACTTTAAATCTTTTTCCGTCCCACCTAACCACGAATTTTGTGTCACAGTTCTCAAATACTTCTCGAATTGACACCTTATCATCAATCAAGTTAATGAGTTCTGTTTCGGCAACTTGACCTACAACCCATTTTTCATACAAACGGCAACAGGAACAAAGGTATCTAATGTCCCCTATACCCTTGCAAACGAACAAGATGGGCTCATCGTCCAACATATAAAAAGTGTGTTCTAAAAACAGGTCACCAACATACGGCAAATTAAAAATTTTCTCCATAATATATTCCTTTTCATTAGACCAAAGCGGCTTCTGCTTCCTCCTCTGCGCTGCTAACTGCTACCGCAATGAATCTTGGGCTTGGATCAGACGCTTTGTATAGCCACCAGTCGATATGGCTCTTATTCCTAATACCTGGCTCTCTATCTACCGTCTTCTGCAATGGCCCCAGTTCTGATGTGGCTATCCCCTGAATCACAAATGCTGCGGGGTGATAGTCCGTCAGACATTTTAGAGTGTCAAGCATATCTTTCAGCGAATCCCCAAATGATACTGAATACGTTATAGGCTTTTTGAGTTCCTTCTCCCAGTTTCTCCGCTTTGGGATAATGCCGAGCAATACACTTTCGTATGTACTGAGAAAGGTTTCCTTACATATTGTGCCCGTTGTACAGACTCGGAAAACCTCCAACTGCAGGTCTGGAAGGTTCTGTGGCAAAATTTCTTTTGCAAAATCGGAAGGAAAGCAGTCGGGAAATTCTCTTTTGACTATCTCATCCGCCAACTCTAAACCATCCCCTTTATCTTATGCATATCATCTTTCCTGTTTGTTGGTCTGCGCTGAAATTTGGCCTGCCCCCTATAGGGGCATCGGGGGCTAAAATCTGGGCACAGTCTGAGAAAAGTTGACTAATACCCTCTTTTGATATCATACCCTTTCCCCTCATAGTTGTCAAGGAAATAGTTGCCGTGGTACCGCTATACAGCCTACCAGCTTCTGTTGTATGGCGCAAAGCAACCACAGACATATGAATGGCAGATTTCAGTCAAACTGAGAAAGCTGTAATACCGCCCGCACACTCTTATTTTACAAAAGTCCTTATAGCTTGCCAATTATGGCACCAGGAAGAAAGACTCGCAATTAATAAGCTAAGATTTTCACTACACCTTTTCGTACACACATTTTTGGTATCCGGGGCCCCCATGCAAATTCTGCTCCGCTGTAAACAATAGAAGAACCTTCTCCAGAATTGTTTCTCTCGACTTCCGCCTCAAAGTGTGGTATGTTGATAAGCTATTTCTTCCCGGCCCGGATATGGACGATTTTATTTTCCAAACACAGGTTCCGCAACGTCGTATAAGAGAGACCCGTAGGCTCGACCATCTCTTTTATCGTCTTCATCCTCGGAAAGCCCTGCGTCTCCATTTCGCCTGTCAACGGCTCATTACCAATCACCCCAAACGGCACAATTCTTGCATTCGCAGTTTTCATTTTGATACAGCATTTTTCTCACCTCGCTGCTATTTTACCATAGTTCTCCATTTTTTGCTTTTTTAGAGAATTGCTCTAATATCAACTTATCACATGATTTCTTCGTATTAACTGTTCTTTTCTTTACTGAACCATGTTATACAGAGTGGGGTCATCCACAACCAGACATCAGCCACATTACACTCAGGATTACTACTCCTCCCGCAAAGCGGTGGAAAAACTTCTGTTTTCCTCAAATATTGTAACGGAACTGGCGAATTAAATAATCAACGTCATTGTCTGCAAGGCCGTAGTTCTTGATCATGTCCTTCTGTATTTGTCGCAGGGCCTCCTTATCTGCTGCGTCATTTGCCGCTTTGATGGCAACAAGGTATCGGTTATAATCGCTGGATTGCATACTTGATCCCTCCTATT
>Ga0137298_10827_pt1 | contig 21262 bp, 33 predicted proteins | sample RamsorincwithD2O_2_FD_97182 | JGI IMG/M metagenome (GOLD analysis project Ga0137298, IMG submission 97182) | Mouse cecal microbial communities from Vienna, Austria - Glucosamine amended with D2O | ecosystem: Host-associated > Mammals > Digestive system > Large intestine > Cecum | place: Austria...
ACATCATAGGTTTGGATATGAGCTACCAAAGAAGATATATATCGTTTATGGCTCGCCTTGTAGTCGGTAAGTCAACATGGGTTAATAACATGGCAACTGCAGATGATCTAATAGTAGATATAGACAGAATATGGGAATGTATTAGTTTTTGCGATAAATATAATAAACCAAAGAAGTTGCAACAGAATGTTTTTGAAATAAGAAACAACTTACTAGAACAAGTTAAAATGCGACTAGGTAATTGGCAGAATGCTTTTATAGTAGGTACATATCCGTTAAAAATGGAAAGACAAAGACTATCAGACAAGCTAGGAGCAGAGCAGATATTCATAGACACAGATAAGTATTCATGCCTAAATAGAGCAAAGAACAATGAATGGAAAAAATATATAGAAGAATGGTTTGAAAGTTTCCAACCATAGCCCCCCGCCTTGCTAAATCGGACATGACCGCTTGGGGACTGTAAGGGGAACCTCTTTTCCACACGAGGCAAAAAATTCATTTTTTTTGGATTTCAAGAAAAAAGATATAGAAAGAAGGGCGTTTTTGTGACAAGAAGAGAAGAATTAGATGAAATTTTCAAAGATGTAGATGAAAATAAGAAGAAATTAATCAAGCCACTTTTAGATGATATAGCCTTTTTAGAAGTACGAATGGAAGAGTTGAAGCAAATGCCATTTATCAAAGTACACCCTAAAGATCCTACAAAACAAAAAGTAACCAAAGCAGCGAAACTCTATAAAGAACATTCACAAAGTTATATGAATGCTATAAGAATGGTGTATTCAATGATTGGTGGACATGAAATAGATGAAGATCCTGTGCAAAAGTTCTTGGAGGAAAGAAAAAGTGGAAGTCAATTACCTTAAACAATATTATAATGAAATCCAAAACGGAAATATAATCGCTGGGCTAGAGCTAAAAACAGAATTACAGAAACTAGTAAAGGATTTAGATAATCCAAAATATAGATATGATTTAGAAGATAGCCACTTACGAATAGACTTCATGGAAAACCTGTGTTTGCAGAGCAAAAAGCCATTTTATAATATGCCAATGGAATTATTGCTATGGGAAAAGGCATTTATTGAAACGATATATTCATTTAAAGTATACGATGAAGAATTACAAAGATGGGTAAGGCGTTTTTAAAATATACTTTTATTGATAGCAAGAAAAAATGGTAAGACAACACTAATGGCAGCAGATGCTCATACAGATTTAAGAATTGGCGAAGGTGGAATGGATATAGTTTGTGCATCAAACGATGATAAGCAAGCAAGTCTATTATGGAACGAAGTAGACAATATGAGGAAAAGAATAGATCCACATTCTAAAATTACACATAAAAATATGTCACTAATCTGTAATACAAAAAAGAATATAACAATATTCAAAATGTCGAGTAAAACGCAAAATAAAGATGGAAGAAATATAGACAAAATGTATATGGATGAAAGCCACGATGCACCAGATGATGAAATAGCAGAAGCAGGACAAAAATCTATGTCGACAAAAGAAGAAGCAATGTTCATAAATCTAACAACGGAAGGATTTATAAATGATGGATATTTAGACAATGAATTGAAATATGCAAGAGAAGTTTTATTTGATGAAAAAGAGGATATTCACTACTTGCCATGGCTTTATACGCAAGATAACGAAGAAGAAATATGGCAAGATGAGCAAAGTTGGTACAAATCAAATCCTCGGATTAGGAGTGGTAAAAAAATGGAAATTCTTACGAGGAGAAATTGAAAAATCAAAGACTTCTAAGTCTAAAAGAATGCATACACTTTGTAAAGATTTTAATATAAAACAGAACAATGCTCAAGCATGGTTAATGAATGAAGATTATTGCTATGAAACAGAACCTTTCAAATTAGAAGAATTTAGAGGTTCTTTTTGTTTGGGTGCAGTTGACTTGTCAGCAACTACTGACTTATCAAATGCAAAAATATTACTAATGAAGCCAGATGGCAAAACAAAATATGTCCATACACATTATTGGATACCAGAAAGCAAATTACAAGACAGCAACGATAAAGAAGCAGGAGCAAAATATGAAGAGTGGGCAAAAAAAGGAATACTTACTATTCATGAAGGAAACGAAATAGATATATCAAAAGTAGCAGATTGGTTCTATTCACTATATAAAAACTACAACATAAAAACTTATATGACAGGATATGATCAGCGATTTTCAAAGGCATTTACAGACAGAATGGGAGAATATAACCTAGAAACAGAAATGATATTACAAGGTAAAGTTTTATCAAATGCAATGAAACTAGTAGAAGCAGAACTAAAGGACAAAATAATTAACTATAATGAAAATGAAATGGATAGATGGTGCTTAGGAAATGCAGCAATAGAAATGGATAACCTAGGAAATATCATGTGCGTTAAAGTAAAGAAACAAGCAAGCAAAAGAATAGATGGTGCTGTAACACTAATAATCCTATATGAAGTGTATAGGCGTTATCGTAGTGAATTCCACAAATTGATAAACAAGTAAGGAGTAGAAAAATGGGATTAATTGATTTTATTAATAAATTTAAGAAAACGAAACCAAATAATAGTTATGCAAAAATGTTAAATGGGTATACTCCCATTTTTTCGCAATTTGGTCAAGATATATACACTAGTGATGTAGTGCAACAGGCTATAGCTTGTTTAGTAACAGAATTAACGAAAGCTAATCCTTTCCATATAAAGCAAGTAGAAAGTGATTTAGTACCAGTAGAAAATAGCGAAATCCAAAAACTACTAGAGCAACCAAATGAAAGAATGACACAAACGGATTTTTTCGAAAAAGTATATTGGCAATTATTTTTGAATTACAATTCCTTTATTATTCCTACCTATTACAAAGATATCAAAGGAAACAAACATTATACAGGGCTATACCCAATACAACCAACTAATGTTACTTTCTTACAGGATCCAGAAGGAAAGCTAGGAATAGAGTTTACTTTTAGTAATGGGTATAAAACAACACTAGCGTACTCAGATGTCATACACATAAGATACAGATATTCAATCAATGAATTTATGGGAGGAAATGAGTTCGGACAACCTGATAATAAAGCTTTGTTAAAAACATTGGAATTAAATGATACTTTACTGCAAGGTGTTGCAAAAGCCTTGAAAAGTTCGTTTTCAATTAACGGAGTTATTAAGTACAACACATTGATGGATGATGGAAAAATGGAAAAGAACATCCAAGAAATTGAAGAAAGACTTGCTAATAATGAAAGTGGATTTCTTCCTTTGGATATAAAAGGCGAATATATACCACTACAAAATAAAATTCAATTAGTAGATGCAACTACATTGAAATTCATTGATGAAAAGATACTACGAAATATTGGAGTTTCACTTCCAATTTTGACAGGGGATTATACTAAGGCACAATATGAAGCACTTTATCAAAAAAGTTTGGAACCTATCTTAAAACGAACAGGAGAGTCATTCACAATGACAATATTTACAGATAGGGAAAAGGGCTTCAAAAATAAAATTATGATGTATCCACATGAATTGATATTCATGGATACAAGCCAAAAAATAGAATTATTTGATAAATTAGTTGATAGTGCAAGTTGTTATAAAAATGAATTAAGAACAGCATTTGGAATGCGACCACTTCCAGAATTAGCAGGGCAAATTGCAATGTCAAGTAATAAGTCAAATGCAGAAAATAATAAGATGCAGAATGAAAAAAATCAAAATAACGGAGGGAAGGAAAATGAAGGATAAGTTTATTAGTAGAAACTATGACTTTGAAATTAGAGCAGAAAAGGATGAAAAAAGAGGTAATATCATTGTAGGCAGACCAATTGTGTATGATAGCAAGACAGATATAGGCGGTTACTTTGAAGAAGTAATCGAAAGAGGAGCATTAAAAAATGCTAACCTAGAAGATGTTAGATTTTTAGTTAATCATGATCAATCTAAGATACCACTTGCAAGATCAAGAAAGAATACAAAAAATTCTACAATGCAATTAACAGTGGATAATGATGGATTAGAAATTCAAGTAGAACTAGACACAGAAAATAATACAGAAGCTAGAAATTTATATAGTGCAATTGAGAGAGGGGATATAACAGGTATGTCATTCTTCTTTGGCATAGAAGATGAAGAATGGGAAAACCTTGACAGCGATTATCCAACAAGACATATTAAAGCGATTTCAACAGTTGTTGAAGTAAGTGCAGTAACATTTCCTGCATATCAAGACACTTCAATAGCTGCTAGAGATAAAAGTGCGGTGGATACTGCACGCCTAGCGGTGGATACTGCTAGAAGTGAAGCGGTGGATACTACTTCAGAACTAGAGCGTGAAAAGCTCAAAATAGAATATTTATTAGGAGGAATCTAAAAATGAAAGATTATTTAAAAAAACTAATTGAAAGAAAAAAGAAAGAGTTAAAAGAAAAAGAAGAAAGAATGCAAAAATCAGAGGACATCAATGAAGTTAGAAGCTTAGGAGAAACATTAGTTGCATTGCGTGATGAAATTAATGAAGCAGAGGAACAATTAAAAGAACTAGAGAAGAATGATAACAACGATGGAAATGGAGAAGGCGAAGGAGAAGACGAAGGAGATAACAACAGAAGTGCAGGAACTAATAATGGAGCAAATGAAGGAAGAAGTGCAAATGGATTTAATCCAAATGCAGTATTCAACATTTTAGGAAGTACACCAATGAATCAAAGAGGACAAGCTCAAAGTGAAGTGGATCTACTTTCTAGTATGGAATATAGAACAGCATTCAAACATTATGCACAAACAGGAGAAAGAACAGAAAGACTAAATGAAATTTTAGCACAATATCGTACTGAAACAAGAGCTGCAGGAGAGGTAACAAGTGATGCTTTAGGAGTATTAATTCCACATACTGTTTTACAAGAGTTAATTCAAGAAATTGAAAAATCTTATGGACAATTCTCTTCAAGAGTTCGTATGTTAAATGTTCAAGGTGGTGTTGAAATTTCTATAAGTGAATTTGAAGCAACATTTACATGGGGCGGAACTGATGGAACTGATAAAGAGCATGGAGTTAGCGAAGAACAAAGTGCTGGTGGAGCAAAGGGAAGCGTTATATTCTCATATCACATTGGAGAAGTAAAAATATCACAATCATTGTTACAAAGCATTTTGACTGTAGAAGTATTTGAAAAAGAATTAGTGAAAGCATTATTAACAGCATATTTAAAAGCAAGAGATATTGCTACACTAAAAGGAACAGGAGATGGACAACCAACAGGAATCTTAACAGATGTTGCAGGAGGATTACAAAGAATTCCAGCAGCTAATATTATAGAATTTACAGAAGAAGAAATTGCTGATTGGACAGCATGGGAAAAGAAATTATTTGCTAACATTCCTATAGGAATGGAAGGTGCAAATCCAGAATTTGCAATGGCAAAACAAACATATGTAGGAAATTTATGCACAATGAAAGATGCTAATGGTCAACCAATTAATAAAGCTGGTTTTGATGTTAGTGATAAACAATATAAATTTAATGAATATCCTGTACTTAGAACAGAACAAGATTTATTCAAAGCATTTAACTTATGCACAAATGGCGAATACTTTGGAATATTCTGGGTACCTGAAAAAGCATATGGTATTAATTCAAATATGACTTTTGGATACAAAAGATATTTTGATGAGGATAAAAACAAATGGATTACAAAAGGTTTAGTAATATTAGATGGTAAGCCACTAAATACTAACTATATTTATTTATTAAAAAAAGTTGTTAAGGGTTAAGAAGAGGGGATGAAAATCCCCTTGATTAATTATTTTGAAAAGGAGGTCATATAAAATGTCAACAAAACAAGAAAATGTAAATGCAGAAGCAAAACTAAAAGCAGAGGAAGAAGCAAAAGCAAAAGCCGAAGCAGAAGCAAAACTAAAAGCAGAGGAAGAAGCAAAAGCAAAAGCCGAAGCAGAAAAGAAAGCTAAAGCAGATGCTAATATTGTAAAATTAAAAGTCTTAATTGCTTTTACTGACAAATATACAGACCAAGAATATAAGGTCGATGATGTAATCTCAGTAGAGGAAGAAAGAGCTAAAGAGTTATTAGCTGATCCAAGAAGATTAGTTGAAAAACTAAAATAAAGGAGCAAATAATATGCTAGAAAAGGTAAAAAAGAGTCTTGGAATAACAGGTTCATATCAAGACAATACCATACAGGAATACATTAATGAAGTTAAGCAATACCTTATTGATGGAGGAGTGCTAAAAAAAGTGGTAGAGCATCCAACATCAGCTGGAATAATAGCAAGAGGGGTATCTGATTTATGGAATTATGGAAGCGGAGGGACATCGTTCTCTCCGTATTTCATACAAAGGGCAATTCAACTGAGTGGAAAAACAGTAGAAGAGTTAGAAAAAGATAATGCTACCAAAGTGGAGGAAGATAAGAATGAGTGATTATAGAGTAGAAATAAAAAATCCCATTCCACTTGTATTATTAATTCCAAAAGCTACTAATCAAATAACAGGTGTCAATAAAAAAGAATACCCAACAGTTGAGGAAGCGCTATTAGTAAAAGATGAAGATAATAATCCCACTAATTTATTTTTTGGAAGTTTCAAAACTTATGGAGGAACAGAGAAAACAGTAAATGGGGTATATTCCATAGAAGATACTGCAAACATTGAAACATGGTACAGACCAGATATAAAAGCAAATTGCAGGGTTGCTTTGGAGAGCGGAGAAATTTATGACATTATGGGAGAACCAGAAGATATTAACAGAAGGCATCAATTCTTAAAATTTAAAGTAAAAAGAATAAAGGGTGGTGCATAAAATGGCACAATTTAACAATGGATATAAAGCTTCAAGTGGAAAAAAACTTGGTATTGATTATAGCGAATTAGGAAATTTGACAAAACAGATAAAAGATATGGATGGAGATGTAAAAAAAACATCAGAAACAGCACTTATAAAATCAAAGCAACATATTAATAAAAAATTGCATACAGAAATGAAGAAGCATGAGCAAACAGGAAATACAGAAAAGTCAATTGATGAAACATCTAAGCCAATATGGATTGGAAGTAGTGCTGAAATTGATGTGGGGTTTGATATTTCTAACGGTGGTCTAGCTTCTATTTTTTTAATGTATGGAACACCGAGAGTAAAAAAAGATCAAAAGTTATTTAATGCACTTTATGGCAAAGAAACATCAAAAGAAATAGCTAAAATTCAAAAAGAAGTATTTGAAGAAGCAATTGAAAAGATAGGAGGCAAATAATGAAAGACAAATTAATAGGAATATTAGAAACATTAAAATTTCCAGTAATTCAGCAAAGTAGCTTAGGAATAAATGAAGAATATCCAGACAGTTTTTTTACGTTTTGGAACAATAGCAGTGATGGCAGTTCATTTTATGATAACAAAGAAAATGCATATATTTGGAACTTTGACTTGAATTTTTATTCAATTGATCCAAATTTAGTGAATACAAAACTTTGGGAAGCAGTAGAACTTCTAAAACAGAATGGCTTTATAGCACATGGAAAAGGACATGATGTTATGAGCGATGAAATAACACATACAGGTAGAGGTATCAATATTTCAAAAAAAGAAAAAAGGGAGGATTTAAAATGATTAAAATTGATGAATATGTAGGCGTTTCAGGTTTGGTTGTTGCTGAATTAACAGAAGAAGTAGATGAAGCAACAGGAAAAGTGACAGAAAAATATGGAAAAGTAATTGAACTTGCAGGAGTTCAAACATTAGGCGGTGAATTATCAGAGAGTAGCGAAGCACATTATTATGATAATATGTCCGCAGTAGTAATTGATAGTGAAGGGTCAGATAATTATAATTTAGTAGTGTCAGTTCCAGAAAATAAGACAAGGGCTCTAATAGAAGGAACAACATACGATGAAACTACTGGAGCATTGATTGGAACACCTAAAAAGAAAAAATATTTTGCATTAGGGTTCATTGGATTAAAGGCATCAGGAGAACAAGAATATAACTGGGTGTATAAAGGTAAATTTACAGGAGGAGGAAAAACACTTAATACCAAAACAGATGGAACAGATGCAACTAATATGGAATATACATTTAATTCTATTCATACATCAACAAAATATGAAAAGGCAGGAAATAAACCTTGTAAATATTTGAGTGTTACAGATGACGGAAAAGCAGATTTAAGTACATTCTTTACAAAAGTTACTACTCCAGATGAGTTACAGCCAGTAGCTTAAACTAAAAGGGGACAGCGGATATATACGTTTTTTGTAAAAACCTTTCATTTACAAAATTACCCTAAACTTTTTATATGAAAGGAAATTATTATGGAATTAAAATTAGATATATATGAGAAAAAAGAAATAGTAAAAACTTATACTGCAAATACATACGATTTAATGTTCGGAACAGTGGAAGATTTTGTAAATTTAGTAGACTTAGATGCTTTAGAAAGTGGATCGGATGCTGAAATTGCAAAATTAGTTGTAAAAGCTACATTTGGTGGTATGGACATGGTAAAGAATTTACTAAAAGATATTTTTGAAGGAATAACAGATGAAGAATTAAAACATACAAAGACATCAGATATAGTCAAAGTAGTGGTAAATATTGTGAAATATACAATGGCAGAAATGGTTAAAGGACTAAAACTAAAAAACTAAATGAGGGAGGCAACAGTAAAGCCTCCCTCTATGAATTATTTTTTGAAATAAATATGAGTTTGTGTAATCGCTATACTTGTTTGTCACCATTTGATGTTAGGCGACAAAGAGCGGCAGAAGTGTTTTTGCTAATTTATAGATTAAATAATCTTAATGAAAAAGAAGAACAAGGAAAGCACTATCAGAAAACAGAAACAGGAAAAACAAAGGTATATGTACCAGTAATAAGTTAGAGGGTGAAGAAAATGCCAAGAAATCAAGATATAACAACTAAGTATAGATTAGACGTAAGTGAATTTAAAAAAGGAATTGCAGAAGCAAATCATGCTATAAAACTTGCTAATGCGGAATTTAACAAAAGTAGTGCAACAATGGATGACTGGTCGAAATCAACAGATGGTATAAAAGCGAAATTGACACAATTATCAAGCATTTTAAAGCAACAAGAAAAAATGGTTGATAATTATGTGAATGAACAAAATGAAATGAATAAAGCATACCAGGAAAATGGAAAAAGAGCAGATGAACTAAGAAAAAAGCTACAAGAACTTTCAAGTCAAGGTATTTCAAAAACTTCTGATGAATACAAAGAATATAAAAAAGCTTTAGATGATGTAGAAAAAGAACAACAAAAAAATAAAAAAGCATCTGAAGCAATGGCGATTACGATTTTAAATGCACAAGCTAATATTGAAAAGACCAAAAAAGAAATAAATCATTATAAAAATGCATTAGAAGATTTGAATGATGAAAGTAAGGATGCAAAGAAAAATACAGCTGATTTAGCAGATAGTCTAGAAAAAGCAGGTAATGAAGCAGAAGAATCGAGCGGAGGATTTTCAATACTAAAAGGAGCAATAGCTTCCTTGATTGCAGATGGTGTGAAAAAAGCAATTCAAGGTTTTAAAGATTTAGCATTTGAAGGGGAAAAAGCAAGTAACAAACTTCAAGCATCAATAGGAGCAACAAAAGAAGAAATGCAAGGCTTTAACGAAGAGATGAACAGGCTATATAGTGACGATTATGGAGAAAGCTTAGAAGATATAGCGGACAAAATGGCGTACGTAAAACAAGCGACAGGAGAAGTTGATCCATCTAAAATAGGAATGCTTGTAGAAAATGCTATGACTTTAGAAGATACCTTCGGCTCGGATTTTAACGAAACGATCCGTGGTGTTTCTAATTTAATGACACATTTTGGATTAGATGCACAAAAGGCATTTGATTTATTTGCAAAAGGATCACAAGAAGGACTAGATTATACATCAGAATTAGGAGATAATGTCACAGAATATTCAGGAAACTTTAAGCAAGCAGGATATACAGCAGAAGAGTATTTTCAATTGTTGGCTAATGGTTCAAAGGGGGGAGCATACAACTTAGATAAAGTAAATGATAGTATCAATGAAGTTAAGAACCGACTAGGAGATGGAACGATTAAAGAAAATTTAGGCTCATTTAGTAAAGATACTAAGGAAGCATTTAAGAATTGGGAAAAAGGAAAAGGCACGATGAAATCAGTTATAGACAGCATCGTCAAAGATATTTCAAAATGCAAGAGTGAGCAAAAAGCCTTAACAATGGCACAGATAGCTTTCGGAACAATGGGAGAAGATGCAAACTTAAATGTCGTAAAATCACTAAATACCTTAGGTGATACTTTCAAAGATACAAAAGGCACAATGGAGGAATTAAAGGAAATTCGATATGATGATGTAGAAACAAATATTCAATCAATAGGGAGAAAGGTTATAACATCATTATCACAGCCAATTAAAAAAGAGGTATTGCCAGCGATAAAGCAATTAGTAAATGGTATTAATTGGGAAGCATTAGGGAGAAAAATAAGTAAAGGTATTAAAATTGTAGTAGATATTTTTAAATGGCTTGTGGATAACAAGTCTATTATTATGGGAGCTATAAGCGGAATTTTAGCGGTATTTGCAGTTAATAAAATTGCAAGTTTTGCAACAGTGCTAGGAAGTATCATTAAAACATTTACATCAGCTCCGTCTATTATTGCAGGTGTTACTTCGGCAATGAAAGCATTAAACATTACAACGCTAGCTAATCCATACGTGGCTTTAGCCGCTGCAATTACCGCAGTAGTGGCAGCATTAGCAGTATGGGCAGTGCAAAGTGATGAAACATATCAAAGTATAAAAGCAGAAAAAGAAGCGGCAGAAGATCAAACAAGAATAGTAGAAGAAAACAAAAAAGCATGGGAAGATTTAAATGAAGCTAAAAAGGAAAATATAAATAGTGGATTAAATGAATTACAACATTATCAAAACTTATATGACGAATTGACCAATATTGTTGATGCAAATGGAAAAGTAAAAAAAGGTTATGAAGGAAGGGCAAGTTTCATTACATCTACATTAAAAGATGCACTAGGCATTGAAATAAATATGGTGGATGGTGTTATTCAGAACTATAAAAAGTTAACAGATAGTTTTGATAAGGTCATGCAAAAGAAAAAGGCAATGATAATCCTTGAAGCACAAGAAGAGGGATACAAAAAAGCAATTAATGAAAAGGCTACTATTCTTCAAAATCAGAATGCATTAGAACAAGAGATGCTAGATTTGCAAATAAAAAGACAAGAGGTTGTAGAACAAATGAGTGTAGCACATGGTGGCTTTCAAGCAGCTATGGCACAAAAAGAACTTGAAAATGTAGAAAAAACTATCGAAGAAAAGCAGAAACAATATGATACACAGGAAGAGATGCTACGAGAATTTAACACAACAATAGGACTTTATGAACAAAATGCAGCACTAGCACATGAAGAAAAGTATGATAAGATGACTACTTATAATGCAGAGTATGTTGAAAATTTAAAAACAAATCAAGATCAGCAAAAAGCGTTAATTCAAAGTCAACTAGAAGATGAGAGATTAAATTTGCAAATGCTTTTAGAGCAAAAGAAAAAGTCTAATAGTGATATTTATGATGAACAAATAAAATCTTCTGAAAAGCAAATAAAAAAGCTACAGGAAGATTTAAAAACTTATACATCTACTATAACAAATGGAAATAAAGAAGCAGCTGAAAACTGGAAAATGGGACTTGCAAATCAATTAGCAGAAGCATCTGGGAAAAAAGTTGAATTTAAAGAAGCAGGAAATGGAAAAGTACAAATGTATATAGATGGTGTCAAAGAAGGTGAGCCAAAGGCAGAAAAGGAAATGTCAGAATTTGTTAAGAAGACAATTAACAAAATAAACGACAAAAAACTTGATGCAGAAAAGGCAGGAGAAAATTTACTTGAAGGAACAACAAAAGGAATAAAGAATCAAGAACAGCAAAGAAAAGCCTTTAGTGCAATTAACATATTTGGTAATTCACTACTTAACAATTTACGAAAGTCGCTACAAGAACATTCACCATCTAAGGCAACTGAAAAAATGGGACAATTCTTGCTACAGGGACTAGGAATTGGTGTGGATAAGGAAGAAAATTCAATAACTAAGAAGATCGCAAATTTTGGTAGAGGAGTTTTAAGTAACTTAAAAGAAACGCTAAATGAGGATATTTCAATGCCAGCTTTCACTGCAACAGTAGCAGGAAATTTACAGAGATTAAAAAGTGCAAAATCTTTGCAAGCTACGGTGCGTGAAGGTGAAAATGCTCAAGCAACTTCAAATGTGAATTATACACAAATTATTAATGCACCTAAATCACCGTCAAGAGTGGAAGTATATAGGGATACAAGGCGATTATTGAAACTAAAAGAAGGGAAATAAAAATGTTTGTTTTAAAAGTTGAAAATAATAATGGGCATATTATTAGACTAACACAAAATGAAGAAGAATATCAGGTAATAGGCATAGATGGATTAAATCCGCCAGTTGCACAAATAAATACATTAGCAATTGCAGGAGTAGATGGTGCAAGTTTTAATTCTTCAAAATTACAAACTAGGAATGTAGTTATCACAATAAAAATTAATGGAGATATAGAGAAAAACAGGATAAGATTATATAAATACTTTAGAAATAAACAATATTGCAAAATCTATTATCAAAACGAAACCAGAAACGTATATATTGAAGGATATGTTGAAGCATTAGAAGTATCACAATTTACAAATGACGAAAGAGCACAGATATCAATAATATGTCCGAACCCATACTTTAAAGACATGGAAACAATAGTACAAAGCATTTCAAAAATTGTGAAGAAATTTATTTTTCCATTTTCTATCAATGAAGATGAGCCAATTCCTATATCTTCGCTTGAACTTGAAAAAGTAACAAATATCATCAATGATAGCGAAAGCGAAACAGGGCTAATTATTAATGCTAAATTCATTGGAAGAGTAAGTAAACTGGAAATTCGCAATGTTGATAATGGACAAAGTTTTGTAATAAATTATGAATTTATAAAAGATGACAAACTGATAGTTAATTGCAACAAAGGAAGCAAATCAATAATATTAACGAGAGAAGCGGTCGAATATAATTTAATTCCTTATATGCAAAAAGGTTCATCATTCTTTCAGTTAGGAATAGGAGATAACCATTTTAGTTTTTTAGCAGATGAAGGAATAAATGATATGCTAGTAGATATTAACTTCAAATATTACAAAGTATATTCAGGAGTATAAGATGGATGAATTTTATTTATTAGACAGCCAATTAAATGAAAAACATATAATTGATACATTTTCAAGTGCTATTTGGGTACCGAGATATAACGACATTGGTGATTGTGAATTAGTTATTGATGCTACAGTAGAAAACTTTAAAAAAATAGAAGAATGCAAATACATATCGAGGAATGATGACGATATGGCATGCGAAATAAAAAAAGTTGAAATAAAGACTGATATTGAAAGTAGTAATCAACTAATTATCACTGGTATAGATATAAAAACTATACTAGATCAAAGAATAGTAGTAAAACAAACCAATTTTAGTGGTTTGGCAGAGGACTATATAAGGACTTTAATCAATGATGCAATTATAAATCCTGCTGATTTAAACAGAAAGATTAACAATTTTATTCTAGCCGAGAGAAATGGTTATACAGAGAAAATTAGTGAGCAAGTGACTTATGATAATATTGGAAAGAAAATCAGAGAATTATGTAAGCACTTTGGATGGGGATATAAAGTACTTATTCAAAATAAAAAGTTTGTATTTTCTCTTTACAAAGGTGAAGATAGAAGTGGTTATATTACATTTTCACCGAGTTATGACAATATTGCTACGACCGATTATATAAAAGATGCAACCAATGAAAAAAATGTAGCATTGGTTGCGGGAGAAGGTGAAGGAGTAGCAAGGGCAACAACAACTATTGGAGCAGGAATAGGTATTGATAGACGTGAGTTATATATAGATGCTCGTGATATTTCAAGTTCAATTGATTATCAAGAATTGCTGAGCAGTTATCCAAATGGTAATGAAAAGGTAATAAATGATGCAATATATTATCAAATTAATGATACTAATATTGCAATTCTTACAAAAAATGAAAATGGAGAAGTTTCAAAAGTCAAATTATGTAACGAAATATATACAGAAAACTTAAAAAGTGTTGGATGTGAAAAAATAGCAGAATATTCAACAATTACTTCTTTCTCAGGGGAAATAATACCAAATATTAATTATAAATATAAAAGAGATTACAATTTAGGTGATATTGTTAACATTTTAAATGAATATGGAATCTCAATTGATGTGAGAATAACTGAAATATTAGAAAGTCAAGACGAAAATGGTTATAAAAATGAACCAGTTTTTGAAAATATATAAAATGGAGGCAAAAAGATGCTAAACGATGTCAAATATGAAGTAAATGCAGGTTTTTTTAATGCAATTGATAAAGATAGAGCATATTCATCAGAGGATATGAATAGACCATATCGAAGAATAATTGGTGATGGTGTTTTTGCAACAAAAAAAGGACAAGCATCAAATGATTTGCAAGTTTTTACGGCAGATAACGGAATGAATATCATAGTTTTAAAAGGTGAGGCTATTATTAGTGACAAATGGTTTGAAAATCCAAGCAACTTGATGATAACTGTATCACAGAATCCAGAGCTGCTAACAAGAATTGATAGTATAGTGGCTCAAATGGACAAAACACAAGGTGGAAGAGCTGGAAGCATAGTGTATAGACAAGGAGTAGCTTCAAGTAATCCAATGCATCCAGATATTAATACAGAAGAAAATATAGTTGAAATGAGATTGGCAGACATTAGAATAAGTCCTTCTTGTGTGAAAATCACCCAAGATTTAATTACAGATTGTAGAGGTAGCAATGAATGCCCATGGGTTACAGGTTTAATAGATCAAGTTGATACGTCTACTTTATTTGCTCAGTATCAAGGCTGGCTCAATAAAGTAACTGCAGAAGGAGAAATTGATTTAGAAAATCAAAAGGAACAATTTGAAACAATGTTTCATGAATGGCTACAAACAGTACAAGATGAAATTAGCATTGTAGTTGCACCAGTCGGCTCAGAAACTCACCAAGCCTTTATGGCACTTTTAAATAACACACGGTGTTCCAGAACGCAGTGTGCTATTTTTTGATGGAGAAGATATACCAGATGGATATGAATTAGTTAATGATGTGAATATAGGAGGTGGAAATGCTAAAAAATACACAGTTCAAGCCGAAGCAGCAATAGCAAAAGACACTGATTATCAGCTACCTTGTAGCTATACAGTTGGCAAGGATAACCTAGAAATTTTTGTTGAGGGAGTCTTGTTATCTAAAGATCATCACTACATAGAAGTTGGAAACAATGAAGCGGAAAGCAACACAATTCAATTCAAATGGGACATAGAGCAAGGTTATGTGATAACTATAAAAGTATATTAGAAATAAAAAAGAAAAGGAAGTGATTTAATTTGAAAGCAATAAAAAAAGTAAAGATAAGTAATATACCTAAAACAGAAGGTGCAGTTGTAGACAGTGTGACAGCTAATGTAGACCAAACGACAAATGCACCAAGTATTCGAGCAATATTACAAAAGATACAAGAAGTGGCAAACAATATTGTTCATGCCATTACTGCAGATAGATTAAAAAACGCAAGAAAAATAAAACTAACAGGAGCAGTGAGCGGAGAAGCAACTTTTGACGGAAGCAAAGATGTTACTATAAATGTAATTCAAGATAATATTGCAATAATACAAGGTAGTATGTTACTTCCAGCAGGTCCAGATAATGTACAATTTGTTAGCAAAACTGAACATATTGATTTTCCTGAGGGCTTCAATAAAGATAATTGTTTTGCAATTAGTATAGGTACAAAATTAGTAGAAGGTGGCACTGGATATGGATATGGAATCCCAGATACATGGGATGTATTTGCTATAAGCACAAATTTGTTACCATTTTCAGTTTTACTTGGAGATGGTACTTCTAATGGAGATAAAATAGAAATAGTAGGACAAAATTTTTATATGGATGAAGTAAACATGAGATATCAAATAGTATTAATGAAAAAGAATCCAGAAATAAAGGAGACAAAAGCATGAGTGAACAAAATATAATTGAAAGAATTGAAGGGTTAGAAAATGACTCTGTAAAACGATTTGCAGTAAATACAAATGACAGCAAGTTTGACGATGTAAAACAAATTATTGGAGATGAAGCAAAAGACTTAGTACCATACTTGATTACAAATTATCCTATTAATGATTCGAACTTTATTCATGGTGGTGCAGCTCATACAGTTCTAGGTATGCAGTATGGTGATATGCAATATGGAAGTCAATTATCAATAAGTTTTAAAAAAATGAAATATAGAACTTTAAATAATGGAATATGGTTAGAATGGCAAACTATTGGAGGCGAGCATGGGAATGTAGGTGATTTTACAAACAATTTTAATAATTTAATCCAAGAAGGAACATATGCTTATGGTGGACAGGATTATACTAATAAACCAGCAGGTTTTGGTATGATTGAAGTATTAAGATTTGGCAGCTATATTACCCAAAAAAGATATAACGCTGATAGTATAGGTATTCGATGTTCTTGGGATAATGGACAAACATGGTCCGCATGGAAATACACAAATTTATCTTAAAAGCAGGAATAATTCTAGCATTTCTAGCATTCAAACTCGGATTAAAAGATTTTTTATAACGGAGGAATAAAGAAAATGAAAAAAACAAAAGTTGTAACGTATGAAAGCCTTATGGCTGTACACACACACACACACACACACTTATAATTCTAAATAATAAAAAGAGAAGAGGTGATATTTTATGAGTGCACCTCTTCCTTTTCAAATTGTAGAGAGTGGTTCAAATGTGAATGGTTCATATATAAAATTTAGCGATGGAACATTGATTTGTCGCAAAAATGGAATTGATGTTGAAGCGAATATTTTAGTAAAAGAAGTTGCATTGCCAGCTACATTTATAGATACCGATTATACTATTATTGCAGTTAATGCTTTTGCTAATTCTGGAAACATTATATGGAATAGTGGTAGTTTAACAAATAATGCCATTAGGCTTTATCCACGCAAAAGTGATGGTAATGCAATTGACATGGTTGAAAGGTGCAATTATATTGCAATGCGGTTATTGGAAACAAAAGAAAGGAAGTGAGAAGTATGGAAAATATACTAAATAATATTGAATTTTCAAATATTTGGTGGGCAATAGCAACACCACTAATTTTAATCATTTTAGACATTTTAACTGGTCTAATAATAGCTTGGAAGAATGGAGATTTTAAAAGTGCAACAATGAGAGCGGGTTTATCAAAGAAATTTGGTGAACTCGTTTATGTTTTAGTTGGTATTTTAACCAAATTTGCACTAAATACAGACTTAATTTTATATTTCGCAGTAGGTTATATATGTTTAATGGAAATATCTAGTCTAGCAGAGAACTGTGCAAAACTGGGTGTAAAGATGCCAGAAAAATTAAAAGAGAAATTAAACAATGGGGAGGAAAAAGATGATGAAAAATAGAACGAACCGCACAACCGTTGAGGCTGTACACACACACACACACACACACACACACACACACACACACTTATAATTCTAAATAATAAAAAGAGAAGAGGTGATTACAATGAGTAATGTACCCCTTCCTTTTCAAAATGCTCAGGAAATTAAGAATTTGAAAAAAGATAAATTGGATGCAGGCATAGTAGTACCAATTGTATCAGATAATCCTAATATATCGAATTATAATGGATTTGGGAATAGCTATTATTATAAATCTGGAACACGAGTATGTATTCACTTGGGAATAAAAGTAGATAGTACAGAATGGGAATTTGTATTCCATCTTCCAGAGGGATGTAGACCTTATGGGCTAGTTCAAAAAACACTTTGTGGTAGCTCTTTACTTAAATCAACTGGAGTACAATTAAGTCAAAATGGTGATATTTATGTGCAAACAGATACAAATTATGCTTGTGGGGATTTTGAATTTGATGCATTCAATTAAGAAAGTGAGGAAAAATAGATGGAAGATGAAGAACTAGAAATTGAAGAAGTAGAGTTCGATAGAGAACTTTATAAAAAAAATATAAAAGAAAATGACTATTCTAATAAAATTACAGATGGAATTGGTGGTGATGAAGAATGAAACTTACAAGATTAATGGTTCCAAGTAATAAATACAATATAAAATGTCCATATACAATGCAACCAAATGGAATTTGTGTTCATAATACAGCTAACAAGGCAAGTGCTATGGCAGAAATAAGCTATATGGTTGGAAATAATAATCAAGTTTCATATCACTATGCTGTAGATGATTATAGAATTGTACAAGGCGTTGAAGAAAACAGGAATGCATGGCACGCAGGAGATGGACTAAATGGAAATGGTAATAGAAACAAAATAGCTATTGAAATATGCCACTCTACAAATTCAGATACATCTATGTTTGATAAATCTGAGAAGTTAGCAGCTAAATTTATAGCATATTTACTAAAGAAAAAGGGTTGGGGAATAGAAAAAGTATCAAAACATCAAGATTATAGCGGAAAATATTGCCCACATAAAACATTAGATCTTGGTTGGACAAGGTTCTTAAATTTAATTAGAGCAGAATTAGGACAAGCAATTCAAAGTAACGATGCTTCAAGCAATTCAAAAGTTGACTACACAGGAGTAATTACATATCAAGCATATACGAATGAATGGTTACCAGAAGTTTTTAAGGCAGATAATACCAATGATGGATTTGCAGGAATTGGAAATAAAGCTATTTCTGGTTTTAGATGTAGACCAGAATTCGGAGATATTGTTTATGAGGCTCATCAGCTTGGAGGAAATTGGTTGGGAGCAGTTAATTCAAAAGACTATAAAAGAAATGACAAAAATAAAGCAAATTCCTATGCAGGAATCTATGGAAAGCCAATTGATGGAATTAGAATAAAATCAAGCAAGGGATATGTAGATTATCGTGTAAAAACCAAAGAAGATGGTTGGTTATTTTGGGCTCGTGGATTTGGAAGTGAGGGCAATGAATTTGCAGGAATTTATGGTCATACTATCATTGGCATTCAAATGAAATAAAATTACATGTCTCAAAATAAAAACGGCTTAGAACTTAATCTGAGCCGTTTACTCTATATTTTTCTATTCGACAAATTTCAACAAAGAAAAATAAAACAATATGTTATAATAAAAAGAAAGGGAAGTGATTTCATGAACGATTATGAAAGAACTGTGCAAGCAATTAAAGATCTAGATAAAATTCCATCCAGGGATGAATGGAACAAAATAGCAATGCAATATAATTTTTTATCAACAAGAACTTTAAGAGCAATCGGCAACATGAATTTTATTTCTTTTTGTAAATCGATAAGAAAAAGAAGATAGATTTATTATAATCTATCCTTTTAAATATGATTATTTTCTTCCAAAAAGATCTCCAGGTTCACATTCTAATATTTCACATAATTTATCGATAGTATCAAATCTAATAGAAATGGTTTGATTGTCCATCATTCTACTCATATTTTGATATCCACCATATCCATCTAGTTGTTTCATAAGCCAATATTTTGATTTTCCTTGTTTTTTCAATATTTCTTTAATTCTAATATATACCATTTTTCCACTCCTATTACTACAACTTTTATTAAATTATTTTATATGAAGTAAAAATCAAATATAACTATAATTAATTATAGCTATATTGCAATGTAGTCATTCTTGTGATAAAGTTTTGACAGGTGAGAAGAAATGATAACAAATGGAACAGAAAAAGTAGAAGATATCAAGCAGTATAGCAAATATGACTTGCTGCAGATGATTAAGGTATCATTAGAAAGAGATAAACTGTCAGCAATGGAATTTCTAAGATTATGTTATAAAAAAAGAAGAAATATGCGTAAAATAGTAAACAATATTGAGTATATTTATGTAAAAAAAAATAATTGTAAGGTAGCCATAAAGTATGTTAATATACTATTGAAAAAACTGGAGGTGAATGCATGAATACAAAAGAAGAATGGGGAAATAGTTTAACTGAAATTGAAGATTTATTAAGAGCAGAAAAATATAAAGAAGCTAGAATGTATATAGAGCAAAAGAAATCTGAATTAAATCTAAAAAAGGATGATCAAGCGAGCAAGTATATGGATGAATTAATAAATGAATTAAAATGAAGCTGAGATAAAACATATTGTTTTTTAAGTATAGTATAATTAGCTTGGTGATTTTTTTATGAATATGAAATTTTGGTATGAAAGAAGCATACAGGGGCTACAAGAATACTTTAGAGAGTATAGAAAAATGCCAGATGTGGAAGCGTGGAATAAATATGCTCAAAAAAATAATTATCTAAGTACAGAATCTATAAAATATATATCAGGACTAAAATTTCATATATGGTGCAAGAAATTCAAAAGACAATTTCGACAAAGAATAAGTTAATATATAAACATTTTGTTCCGTTTTCGACAAAATTTGTCGAATGATTAAGGTTGACATAATTATGAAAAGCTTTTACAATGGAAATGGGAGGAAACAAAATGGAAGAAATTTTATTAGAAGAATTACGAAAACAAATGAATATTAAATATAGATTTTTATCATTTATACTTCAAAATTATACATTATATATATACAGAATAGGGGCAAAAGAGGGATTTAATTGGATAAAAGAAACTAAATGTTGACAATGTCAACCATTTGTCAACAATGTATAAGTTATAATAGAATACAAAAAGTTAAATAAAAACGAAATATAATAAAATGTTTCTTGCAAAATACTGATACTATTGACATACAGTGATACATTAAAATATAATAAAATTAAATTAATTAAATTAATTCCATTTACAACGCACGTTGAAACTATTTCTGTTTTAGAAATTAAATAAATAGGAAGATATAGTAAATTAGAAAGGAAACTAAAAAGATGGAAGAATATTTCGATGTATTAGATGAAAAGGGGAAATATACAGGCGAAGTCGAAACAAGAGAGAAATGTCATAAAGAAGGACTATGGCATAAAGCAGTAGTGGTATTTATTGTTAACTCTAAAAATCAAGTATTATTACAAAAGAGAAGTGCAACCAAGAAGTTGTGGCCAAACACCTGGGATGTAACAGCAGGAGGACATGTGCTTTCA
>Ga0137298_10836_pt1 | contig 21165 bp, 14 predicted proteins | sample RamsorincwithD2O_2_FD_97182 | JGI IMG/M metagenome (GOLD analysis project Ga0137298, IMG submission 97182) | Mouse cecal microbial communities from Vienna, Austria - Glucosamine amended with D2O | ecosystem: Host-associated > Mammals > Digestive system > Large intestine > Cecum | place: Austria...
AGTTTGAAAAAGTTGCGCATGCTGAGCGAATGATTTCGCTGGCGGATGTATTTTCCGAAGATGAAGTGCGTGAGTGGGTGATTAGCAATGAAAAACTTGCTGGTAGAATTACGGAGTTCTTCACAGATATTAAGATGGATGGTTTAGCCTGTGCTTTGCATTACGAGAATGGGCTATTGGTTCGAGCGGTGACCCGTGGGGATGGATTAATCGGTGAGGATGTAACGATGAATGTGCGTACGATTGAAAATGTGCCGCTAGGTATTGCAGAAACTGATCATATTGAGGTACGTGGCGAGATTGTGATTTTTAAGAAAGATTTTGAAGAGCTTAATGCTCGACAGAAAAAAATCGGCGAGAAACCTTTTGCAAATCCTCGCAATTTAGCGGCTGGCAGTATTCGGCAACTCGATCCTAAGATTGCTGCTAGTCGTAAATTGAGATTTATGGCGTATGACTTGGTGACACCAAATCTCCCAAAGCATAGTGAAGCTTATCAGAAGCTACGTAAACTAGGATTTAGTACTAGTGGTGAGGATAAAGTTTTTACAAAGATTGAGGATGTCTTTACGGAGATCAAACATCTGGCAAGCCACCGTCAAACTTTACCATTCAATACTGATGGTATGGTGATTAAGATCAATGACCGTAAAGTTTATCAGAAATTAGGGATCGTTGGCAAAACTCCTCGGGGTGCGGTAGCGTTTAAGTTTCCAGCTGAGGAGGTAACGACGACCGTTAAGGATATTGTGATCTCGATCGGTCGTACTGGTGCAGCGACGCCGGTGGCGATTCTGAAGCCTGTACAATTAGCTGGTAGCCGGGTAAGGCATGCTAGTTTGCACAATGCGGACGAGATTAAACGTCTGGATGTCAGAGTTGGTGATACGGTGATTATTTACAAGGCTGGAGATATTATTCCGCAGGTAAAAGAGGTTCTAAAAACTTTGCGACCAGAGGGGACAGAAGAATTTGATTATGTGATAGCACTAAGGAAGCAATATCCAGAGCTAGAGTTTGAACGAGCTGATGGTGAGGTGGTTTATCGAGTGAAGGGCGAGAACTCGGATTTGATTTTGAAGCGAGCTTTGGAATATTACGCTTCTAAATCAGCTTTGGACATTGATGGTCTAGGTGAAAAAAATGTGGTAGCTTTAGTCGATTCAGGTTTAGTGAGAAGTATCGCAGACCTATATCGTTTGACGGAGCATAAAGTTGCCAGCCTGGAGCGATTTGCGGAGCTTTCAGCGCATAATCTAGTGACGGCGATTCAGAATAGTAAGACTCCCGCTCTCAATAAATTTATCACAGCTTTAGGTATTCGACATGTGGGTACGCAGACGGCGACTACTTTGGCGCGTGAGTTTGGTAGTATTGAAAAGTTGGAGCTTGCTTCTGAGGAAGAACTTTTGAAGTTGCCCGATATTGGCAAAGTTGTAGCGGAATCAATTTTGGCTTATTTTACCGATGAGGATAATTTGAAAATGTTAGCCGAGTTGAAAGAATTGGGAGTGCGTCCAGAGATGATCGCAAGTGGGAACTTGCCTTTGACGGGTAAGAGCTATGTGATTACTGGCACACTTTCAGGCATGGGGCGTGAGGAGGCGGAGGACAAATTACGTGCGCTAGGTGCAACGATCACGAGCGGTGTTACTAAGAAAACTACCGCTTTGATCGTAGGTGAAAAACCGGGAAAAAGTAAAGTCGAGAAGGCTGATCAACTAAATGTCGCAACTATAGGTGAAGAGGAGCTACTGGGTCTACTCAAATAGGAGAAAGGCGCACCGTTGAGGTGCGCCGTGAGGTTGTGTCATGCTGCGGCAGGAGCGAAAAACTGAGGGTCGTCGAGGTCGACTTCTTCGATCACTAATCGCTGATAGTTAAGATTGAACTCTTCGGCTACATCGATCATAATTCTTGATAGACTTGCACATAGTATACCTCCTCTATTTAGTACAAGACGCACTACATGACACTGATTATATTGACGTACGCGGCTCGTAGCCGAACGGTATATTTAGTCTTTATCATAAGTGGATTCAAATAGCAATGCCTTTGCGGGATAATTAGCTATGACTCTTACTGAATTTAGGAGATTTTTAGTAAAACTTGCACCTAAAGAAATTTTCAGTATATAATATATGTATGCCTAAGTTTGAATTAGTTTCAAAATATCAGCCAACTGGTGATCAGCCACAAGCGATCGCTCAATTGACGGCTGGTTTGGAGGCAAATGTACGTGAACAGACTTTACTGGGGGTGACTGGGTCGGGTAAGACTTTTACTATGGCGAATCTCATCCAGAACTTTCAGCGCCCGACTTTGATTTTAGCTCACAATAAGACCTTGGCGGCACAACTTTATGCGGAGTTTCGCGAGTTCTTCCCGAAGAATGAAGTGCATTATTTTGTGTCATACTTCGATTACTATCAGCCAGAAGCTTATATTGCATCGACTGATACTTATATTGAAAAAGATTCGGCCATTAATGAGGAAATTGATCGTCTGCGTCACGCGGCGACGGTAGCGCTTCTGACACGTCCTGACACGATCGTGGTGGCTTCGGTTTCGTGTATTTACGGTATTGGTTCACCGGATCATTATACTGAGATGTCCTTACCGTTGGTCAAGGTAGATGGAGCCTGGCGAATCGCGGGCGCGAGCAACTGGTGGGGCGATTTGGGTAGTCAGGCCAATGATGGTGGTATTTTTTCGCCGAAGTTATTAGTGGATTCCTTGACTCAGGCAGCTAATTCACTCAGCCAGCAAAACTTCTTGATTTATCTGGTCGCGATGCAATATCATCGGAATGATTTGGCGTTTGAACGAGGCAATTTCCGGGTGATGGGGGATACAGTGGATCTCTTTCCGGCGAGTGGTGAATGGGGCTATCGGTTTGAATTTGGTTTCGATACTTTGGAGAGTGTGCGAATTATTGATCCGTTAACTGGCGAAACTCGGGAGAAGCCTGAGCGTATTCATATTTTCCCAAATACCCACTATGCTACGCCAAAAGATCAGCTTGAGTGTGCTATTACTGCGATAGAAGCAGAATACGAAATGCGGATGAAATATTTTGAGAAGCATGAAAAATACCTAGAAGCGCAACGTTTGAGCCAGCGTACCAAGTACGATATTGAGATGCTGCGAGAAACGGGTTTTGTCAAAGGGATCGAGAATTATTCGCGCCACTTAGATGGGCGTAAGGCTGGAGAGCCGCCAGCGACTTTGATTGACTTTTTCCCGAAAGATTTTCTGCTTTTAGTTGATGAAAGTCATATGACTTTACCGCAGGTACGAGGTATGTATAATGGTGACCACGCCCGCAAAGAGACTTTAGTGGAATATGGTTTTCGTTTGCCTAGTGCTATGGATAATCGCCCGCTAATTTTTACGGAGTTCCAGAGCCATATTCAACATGCGGTGTATGTTTCGGCGACGCCGGGTCCTTATGAACTAGAGCATTCGCCGGAGCCTGCACAACAGGTGATTCGTCCGACCGGATTACTTGATCCAGAGATCGAGGTGCGACCATCCGAAGGCCAGATTGATAATTTAATGGAGGAGATTGATAAGCGTATTGCCAAGAAACAACGCACCTTAGTGACAACCTTGACAAAGCGTATGGCTGAAGACCTAACGGATTATCTCAAAGAGCGCGATATCAAAGTTGCCTACATCCATTCTGATATTGATACGCTAGAGCGGGGGGATATTTTGCGTGATTTGCGTGCTGGAGTATATGACGTGCTGATTGGGATTAACCTGCTACGTGAGGGTTTAGATCTGCCGGAAGTGTCGCTGGTGGCTATTCTTGATGCGGACAAAGAAGGCTTTTTGCGTTCGGAAAGTGCTTTGATTCAGACTATTGGCCGTGCGGCACGACATGTGGAGGGTCATGTGATCATGTATGCTGATAATATTACCGAAAGTATGCACAAGGCGATTGATGAAACTATGCGTCGTCGTGAGATTCAGCAGGCTTATAACGAAGAGAATGGTATTGTCCCGCGTTCGGTGAAGAAAGAGATCGGAGTTGGCTTGCGAGCTATCATTCCACAAAAGGAAGAGGCGACTAAGCTTGACCTGAAACGAGTACCGAAAGAAGAGCTACCGAGCCTGATAAAAGAGCTTCAGTCACAAATGCAACTGGCGGCGGCGAATCTTGACTTTGAACAGGCGGCGTTTTTGCGCGATCAGATCGCTGAAATCAAGGGAGAAACTGGGAAGAAAGGGAAGAAATAATTCGATTAACTGCGGTAATCTGGAATACGGGAAGCCGATTCAGGCTAAAATGCTTGACAAGTTTGCGAATCTGTGCTACAATGTAAGCAAGGGCTGAGAAAATCAGCTTAGCACCTAAGGTTTTTGTTGGTAAAAATTTGGATGAAATAATGGGGGTAAAACATGGAAGGTATTCAAAGAATTGCAGTAGCGGATGGTAAAGGTACTCCGGAAGTCCGCGGGGCTTTGGGTTACTGGCTTGCCGAGCTATGCAAGCTTGGTCTGGATGCCAATTGGACTGAATCTACGGCGTATCAGGATAAGGGTGAGCTCTCAATTCGTGACAAGGGGGAGGTCATACTGGTACATAGCCAGCCGGTCGACCTGGACTATGCTCTGATCGCTCAGCTGGCAAACATTTGTGAGTGCAAGAGCTTCGAGTTGAAGTTTAATCCTTTGCTTCCGCGCATGGCTGCCCTGGGCTGGTCCGCTCATGTATCAGCGAGTAACTCCAATCGGGTTCAGATTCAGAAAGGCGACGGTTCGTCTTATTGCCTCTCGCCTACTCTGTTTGATCTGGCTAAGCTGAGGCAGGAAATCGATCGGGCCGAATGCCGCCGGGATCTGCTCGAAAAATTGCCTGAGTTGATGGCGCGGGGCTGGGAAGTTGAGGTCTTTGACGACCATTTTCGCGTCCAGTCGCCGGATGCCGACATGCTCGGCGAGTATGATTGGTGCGATGAGGATGTGCAAGCGCTCTTGATCATGAGTGGGCTTTTTGCAAAGAAGAAGCCATAATAATTCCAGCCTCTACCAACATCCCCAGCTTCGGCTGGGGGATTTTACTATGTGATGAAAGTGAGCGAATTGAGACTTGTTTTTTATCTACAAAACCTCTTTACAGTCTTAGCAAAATCAGTTATTATATATAGGTAGAGTTGGAGCTGGTTGATATTAGTGCTCTGACATATTAATAATATAAAAGGAGAAAGAATGGCAAATTTTGACCGTTCCAAACCACACATCAACGTCGGTACCATGGGCCACGTTGACCACGGTAAAACCACTTTGACGGCTGCGATTACTAACGTTCTCGCAAAGAAACTTCCTACTGAAGTTAACAAAGCTGTCGCTTATGACCAAATTGATAATGCTCCTGAAGAGAAAGCTCGTGGTATCACCATCGCTACCTCTCACCAAGAGTACGAATCTGAGGGTCGCCACTATGCTCACGTTGATATGCCAGGCCACGCCGACTATATCAAGAACATGATTACTGGTGCTGCTCAGGTTGATGGTGCTATCCTTGTAGTTGCCGCTAATGATGGTCCTTTGCCACAGACTCGTGAGCACGTACTTTTGGCTCACCAGGTAAACGTACCAAAGATCATCGTCTTCTTAAACAAGATGGACTTGGCTGATCCAGATCTAGTCGAGCTTGTTGAGATGGATGTTCGTGAATTGTTGAACAAATATGGCTACGATGGCGATAACACCCCAATTATCAAGGGTTCTGCTACTAAGGCTCTCGAAGGTGATGCTGCTAACGAAGACGCTATTATGGAACTTGTCAAGGCTATGGATGATTGGTTTGAGATTCCAGAGCACGATCTTGATAAACCATTCTTGATGCCAGTTGAGGATGTCTTCTCAATTAAAGGTCGTGGTACTGTTGCTACTGGTCGTATCGAACAGGGTATTGTGAAGTTGAACGACGAAGTTGAAATCGTTGGTCTTAAAGACACTCAGAAATCAGTTGTGACTGGTATCGAAGCTTTCCATAAGACTTTGGATCAGGGTCAAGCTGGTGATAACGCAGGTCTTTTGCTTCGCGGTATTGAGCGCGAGCAGATCGAGCGTGGTCAGGTGATTGCTGCTCCTGGTAGCATTACCCCACATACCGAATTTGAGGCTCAGGTCTACATCTTGAAGAAAGAAGAAGGCGGTCGCCACACTCCATTCTCCAAGGGTTACAAGCCACAGTTCTACTTCCGCACAACCGATGTTACCGGTGAAGTTGAGCTTCCGGCTGACAAAGAAATCGTTATGCCTGGTGATACTGTTACCTTCACGGTTAAGTTGCTTGCTCCAATCGCTATGAACAACAACGACCGCTTCGCTATCCGCGAAGGTGGTAAGACTGTTGGTTCCGGTGTCGTTACAAGCATCATTAAATAACAGAATATAGAATACAAGGAAACTCCCTCGCTCTTCTGAGTGGGGGAGTTTTTTGAATGCCATCGCATGTATGCTTTTTGCAGGAAAAAGCAAAGATTCGCAGAGCTTTCTGCTGAAAAGATGGAGATATTATTTTGCCAATTTCTTCTGAATATGTTATACTCTAAGTAACTATTTCCTCTAAGAGAAGTTTTGGAGAAATGGTGCACATTTTTCGATAAGGAGTGTTTGGGATGAGTAAAAATACCAAGCAAAATACCAACGATCCGCGTCCTGTCTTTCTGCTTACGGATGGTCCTACCGTCAGAATGAATGTCAGGGAGACGGCAGAAGGCTTTACGTACGAGAGGATGGAAATCCAGGAATTCTTGTCGCACGAGCTGAACGGCGAGGTACGCTTTCAGATGTTTGCCGGTTGGTTGGGGCGGAAGCCTTTTATTGATGACAGGGGTTTGCTGGAGATTGCGCCAGTTCTTCTGAGGCCGCTCAGCATGTGTGTAAAAGTTCGACAGAGCTTTATCGAGCGTAATAACCCCGACGGAATTACGATTGTTGGGTGGATCGAAGAGCTGATGGATTATGGCGGCGGTAGTGATTACTTGTACGTCAACAATAAACGGATTCCAGTCATGAAGAAGGGCGACCTGATCTGTGCCAGTTATAATATCGTGGATGGCACCGGTGGGTTTGTACGGGTCGAGAGCGCCTTCCGTGAAGATTTCCAGCCCAGTCTGGCGAATTCGCGGACAGGAGTGCATTGCATCTATCATCGTGAAGTTGAGGGGGATCGGCGGTTTGGTCGCGGTGTCTACAAGCTGCATGGCACAGCTGACATGTATCCGATCGAGTATGATAACTGACTAACTAAGGGCTAAGTGTTGACTCTGGCACGGACTTCTGACTGATCTGGGAAGCTATATTTTAACCAAACTTCCGACTCGCCCCCAGCTTCGGCTGGGGGATTTTCTTTTGGATTAAATTTAAGGATGAAACTTATCTCATGATTTTGTTGCAAGAGTTGTGAGAGGACACGAAATAATTGCTTTTTGAAAATTGGTATGGTATAATTCAAGGAATACTATTAATAATTCAGGTTTCAAAAACTCATTGCCAGTACGTCTAGTTGCTTGCTGAGGTTATGAAATCAAGAAAGGTTAAAATGACCGAAGCAAAAAAAGATGAAGGTTTGAAAATCCGGATTCGTTTGAAGGCTTATGATCATCGCGTGATTGATCAGAGTGCGAAGCAAATTGTTGACACTGCAGTACGCACTGGTGCGACTGTATCTGGTCCAGTACCTCTGCCAACTAAGCGCAGTACTTTTACCGTTGTAAAGTCGCCACATGTTTACAAGACTGGTGGTGAGGCTTTCGAGATGAAAGTTCACAAGCGTTTGATTGATATTTCTAACGCAACTCCGAAGACAATTGATTCTTTGCAAAATCTAGCACTTCCAGCTGGCGTAGATGCTGAAATCAAGATGTAATTACTAGCAAGAGCCGCCCAATCGGGCGGTTTTTTGTGTCAAAATTACCAAACCACCACCACGTTAAATCAGGTATGCTATAATATAGGTATGACATTTGCGATGCGTTTCAAGAAGAGGTTTTATTTCGTCGCGGCTCGATATTTTCGTTTTTTTGCTAATTTTTCGTTTCGGAGGTGGCGTCCTAGGGTGATTGCAGTGACTGGTTCGGCTGGCAAGACTACGATGCTGAATATGATTGAGTTTGAGCTGGGCGATAAGGCACACTATTCACATGATGCGAACTCGGCGTTCGGAATTTCCTTTGATTTATTGGGGATGGATGGCGTACGGGGTTCAAAATGGCGCTGGGTGAAACTGATTTTGCTTGCTCCGATTCGAGCAATTTACTATAGGCGTACCGGTGAGTTTTATGTGGTTGAGATTGATGGGGAACGTCCGCGTGAAACTGAATTTTTAGCCAGTTGGTTAAAGCCTGAGATAACTTTGTGGGTGTCGTTTGGCTTATCTCACGCCGTACAATTTGAACACGAGGTTAAAGAGGGCAAATACGAAACTCTTGAAAAAGCCATTGCACATGAATTTGGCACATTGCCGGCCAATACGACTAAACGGGTTTATATTGATGCGAGTTCAACTGAGATGCGTGAAGCGGTAGAGGGGATTAATGCTGAGGTAGTTGAGGTGAACAAAAAGCAGCTCAAGCGATACAGTGTGTATCCGTCGCGTACTGATTTTGTTTTTGACGGGGCAGCCTTTCATTTTTCTCAGCCACAGCCCAAGGATCTAGCTATTCAGCTAGCGATGTTGCAAGATCTATTACCGTATTTACAGATACCGCTGAAGACCGATTTTCACGATATGCCAGTGCCGCCAGGACGGAGTACTTATTTCAAGGGTATTAAGGGGATTAATATTATTGATAGCAGCTATAATGCGCATTTGATTAGTATGCAGTCGATTTTAGAAATGGCTCGCAATTTGCATGCTGGGCATAAATGGTTAGTGATCGGCGACATTGTTGACCAAGGGTCAATCGAGAGCGAGGAACATTACAAGCTAGCAAATCTGATCGCCGATGTTAGTCCAGAGATGGTAATTTTGGTAGGTCGACGTACGAAAGAATACACGGCACCGCGCTTGAAAGAACTCGGAATTATTACGCGTACGACCCTTGATCCGAAGAAAGCGTTGAAGTTTATTCAGGCTAATGTCACGGGCGATGAAACCTTGATTTTCAAAGGTAGTCAATATCTAGAGTGGATTATTGAGAAGCTACTGGCTGATCCAGAGGATGCTAAGTATTTGCCTCGTCGGGAGGCGGCCGCTACAAAACGTCGTCAGAAATGGGGGTTAGAATGAAAAAACCGACTCTATATATCATCCATGGGTGGACTTATACGGTGGCGCCTTGGACGAAGACTATTGAACTGCTCGCGAAGCAGGGGGTCGCGGTGGAAATGTTACATGTCCCCGGATTGACAGCCCCATCAAAGAAAGTTTGGACAATTGAAGAATATGTGAAGTGGGCGGATCGCAATATCCCTGATGGTGCGGTAGCCTTGGGACACAGTAATGGTGGCCGTATCCTCTTGAACTTATGTAGTGAAAAGCCAGACAAGTTGCAACATTTGATTTTGTTGGATGCAGCGGGTGTCTATGAGAACTCCGGTAAACGTGATGTAGCGCGAACTCTGTCGAAGAAACTGAGCTTTCTGAAGAGGATCCCAGGGCTTACTAAAGTTTGGCATAAAATAACTGGTGCGACGGATTATGCGCGAGCTCCAGAGAATATGAAGCGTACGCTCGCCAATATGCTAGAAAGCGATAAGAAACTCAACCTTACTAAAGTTACCGTACCAACGTCAATCCTTTGGGGCGGAATGGATAACGTCACCCCGCCTCGTCAAGCAGAAGTGATGCACGAGAAAATCCGTGGTAGTAGCCTAAAAATTTTTGCGAATTGGAATCATGCTCCTTATATTAATCATCCGGGTGAACTCAGCAAGGCGATCGCACAAGCATATAAAAAACCACCGGAGGTAACTACAAAAATGGATGTCACACAAGCTACAGAGATATCAGCATCAATGGCTCTCAAAAAAGCCGCTGAGCCAGTCGTCCCTAATACCGCTAATATTTCTGCTTCGATGGCGTTCAAGAAGGCTGCTGGACCAAGTGCAGACGATATGACAAAAAACTCTGCTTCCTTGGCGGTGGGCAAGAAAGGTGAAAATTCCGATAGCGTAGTGGCGACATTGAAAGGTGTCGAGTATGAGAAAGCAAGTCTTGAGTTACCGAAGCAGCGCGAAATGATTAGCAGCGCTTCGGTACCGAAGATTGGTCGTTTCGAGAAAATGAAGCGAGCAGCTAAGCGCAAACGTAATGCGAAAAAGATCAACAAAGCCAAACAAAAAGCTCTCAAAGCCGAGTCTAAGATTAGCCAGAAACGAGCGAAAAGGGCACAAGGATGATTACTCTAGGACAAGCGTCTAACTATTCGTTGGGTCGAAGTTTTCGGCATCTTTTAGCATGGGGAACGAAGCGGGATGCGGCAGCATTATGCGCTGATTTAGCACAAAAATACCATACCGATGCCACAAAAGTTGCATTATATCACACTGGACGCTCGGCTCTCACGGCGGCGATTTTAGCTGTCAAGGAACAAGCTGCGGATCAGCCGACTCGGGTGGTCATTCCAGGCTTGACCTGTATCGCAGTAGTGAGAGCAGTCAAGGCGGCTGGTTGTGAGCCAGTGTTTGTAGATATTAACGCTGAGAACCTCGAGTATGATTATGAAATGTTGGAGCAAAGATTACAAGAAAAATCTGCTCAGATTAATATTGCTATTGACAAAAAAGATAATGTGTGCTACAATAGAAGTATACTCCTAGTACAAAACACTTTAGGAATTGCTTGGGATGTTACAAAACTGAATGAAATTGCCCAAAAATATCAAGCGGTGATCGTTGAAGATCTAGCGCACTCAGCAGGTAGATTTTATCCAGATGGGCGCGAAGCTGGTATGATCGGTGATGCAGTGGCTTTATCTTTTGGTAAGGGTAAGGCGATTGATACGATATCGGGTGGGGCGGCGATCGTACGTGAGGGTGGCGCGTTAGTGCAGCCGGATCGCAAACCGAAGTTATCGGATAGGTTGCGTGATCGTTGGTATCCGATCTTTGGTGGGATTGCACGCAGTTTGTGGCGTTGTGGTTTGGGGAAAATTTGGATTGGTGGTTTAGTCAAGATTGGTTGGGTACAACGCTCGGCAGATGCAGAGCTAGACTTGTCACGCCGCTTGACGCATTGGCAGGCCAAGCTGGCTAGGCGTCAGTTGCAAGACTTGCCAAAAACTCCTTTACGTGAGTTTCGTCTGGTAAATAATCGTGCCGAGGTATTGGAGAAATTATATCAGAATGGATATTGTCTTGATGAGATTTGGTATGATACGCCAGTGTCGCCGAAACGCTATGCGAGTGAGGTAGATTTTCCAGATACCGAGTGTCCACAGACGGTTGAGATTTCTAAGCAGATTATAAATTTCCCGACTTGGTATAAAGACGGACGCATGGATGAAGCTTATAGAATAGTAAAAGAATACGAGATAAAATGAAAGATTGGCAAGTAGTATTAGAAAAATATCCTGAAGCGAATTTTTTGCAGTCGCCAGAGTGGGGAAAAGTAAATGAGCTGGTAGGGCATCGGGTGATTTTGGAAGGTTCTGAAGATTTTTGGTGTCAGATGATTGTGAAAAATGCGAAGCGCGGGCGTTATTTAGAGGTTCCTGGTGGCCCATTGTTGGATTGGCGAAATTCTGTCGTCGTGCAAGCAGTCTTCCGGAGGATTCGTGAGGTAGCGGAGCGAGAAAAGTGTGTCTTTGTCCGTCTTCGACCGCAGCTAAAAGCGGAAGAGAAAGCATATTTAGAGGGGTTGGGCTTGAAGAAAGCGCCGATGCACTTACACGCGGAGCATACGGTTATCTTGGATCTAACGAAGAGTCAAGAGGATCTTTTGAAAGAGATGCGTCGGCAAACTCGATACGAAGTGCGTCGCGCGGAAAAGTTTAATATTAAAGTGACTTGGACAGATGAGGCGTCGAGTTATCGCGAGTTTCATCAAGTCCAGGCTGAAACTGCGCAGCGTCAGCATTTTGTGCCACCCAATCTAAAAATGCTCTTGGCGGAACGCGAGGCTTTTGGGGAAAATGCTAGACTATATATTGCTAAGACCGCAGCGAATGAGCCGATCGCTTATGGTTTAATCCTGATGACTGGTAATGAGGCAGAATACTTTGAAGCGGCGTCGACTGAGCTCAACTATAAGTTGCCAGGAGCATATGCTTTGCAGTGGCAAGTGATCAAAGATTTGCAAGAATTAGGCATCAAACGTTATAACCTCTGGGGAATTGCTCCGCCAGATCAACCTGATCATCGCTACGCCAAGGTGACAACTTTTAAGCGCGGTTTTGGTGGAGAAATGGTAGAGTTTGTCGCTGCACAAGATATGGTGATCAAACCAGCGCACTACAAGTTGGATCTATTGGTGGAAACGGTACGTAGAAAAAGGAGGAAATTATAAATGGAGGTGTTTGATGCTAAAGATCGCCAAGAATGGGATGATTTTATTACAAGTCATTCTGAGGCGAACTTCTTGCAATCTTGGGATTTTTATGAATTTTATAAAAGTCGTGGCAATAAGGTAGTGCGACGTATTGTCAAAGCCGATAATAGAATTGTTGGGGCATATGCAGGAGTGGTAGAAGATGCGAAGCGTGGACGCTATTTGGCAGTAGCTGGTGGACCGATCGTAGATTGGGGGAAGCATGAGGCTCTAGAAATGTTATTTCAAGATATGCGAGCTGAGGGTAAAAAACATAAATGTGTATTCGTACGCGTGCGACCGCAGCTGGAGTTGTCGGAGAAGAATGTTAATTTGGTAGAGAGCTTTGGACTAAAGCCGGCACCGATGTACTTATCAGTGGAGTTTGCGGGGGTTCTAGACCTAGAAAAAGATGAGGAAGAGATCCTGAAAGGAATGCGCCAGAGGCTACGTCGCGCTTTGCGTAAGGCTGAGAAGAATGATATTGCGGTGGAGAAAAGTACTGATCCAAAAGATATTCACGAATTTTATCAAATTGAATTACAGACGGCTGGACGCCATCGCTTTGTTGCTTTCTCGGAGGACTTTCTGACTAAACAATTTGAGGCTTTCGCTCCTAATGGAGAGGCGGTACTCTATACTGCAAAGTATCAAGGTGAGATTCTGGCACAGAATTTTATGATTTTTTACGGTAATGAAGCTTCCTACCACTATGGCGTATCGTCGGAACTAGGCACGAAATACTCAGGTGCACCACTTTTGCATATGGAAGCCATGCGCGATGCGCGCCAACGGGGGATTAAGCGGTATAATTTTTGGGGTATTGTTGAAGAAACTGACATTCACCATCGGTTTTATGGTGTATCCTGTTTCAAGCGGGGTTTTGGGGTGGAAGAGCTACGCTATGTGCCGGCGCATGATTTAATCTTAAAGCCAGCTCACTACGCGGCGACTAAGCTTTTTGAGACCGCACGCAAGAAAGCTCGACACGTCTAAAATTTGTCATTGACTTAAAGTCTCACCCTCTAGGCTCAGTTTTGTGCTTTTTGCTTAGAATAAGCATCTTGTTTGTGAACTTTCGTTTGGAAGAGATAAAACTACTTTAAGAAAAAAACCACTATATTTTCTACCTTAAGCGTGTTAAAATAGGGAAAACAGGAGGTATTATGGCGCATATTAAGCGTAAATATATTGATAGTCATTGGTTGGTCTTTATCTTTCAGGGAGCGATTGCATTAATTTTTGGTAGTGCGACTTTATTTACGTCCCACGAGTCGCCACGGAACTTGATTCCACTAGTAGGAGTTTACCTGTTAGCTTTGGCGGTGGTCGAGTTTGCAAATACAATTTATCGTAGTAGTCGTAGTGAGGGCTGGTTTGTTTCTTTGCTAGTGGCTTTGTTTGATGCGGCTTGTGGTCTCTTGCTTTTATTTATCTCAAATAGCGAGATGGTTTGGCACTTATCGATCATTGCTGCTTACACTTTGATTCGAGGATTTTTTGAGATTTTGATTGGTTTTCGTACAACAGTTGACCCGACAGATCGTTTTATTTGGGTTTTGTGTGGTATTTGCGGAATGATTTTTGGCTTCGTGATTTTCAATTCGGGACATTTGCCAAATATTGACTTCTTGCGTTTCTTCGGTGCGTATATGTTGATTCTAGGTATTAGCAGCTTGGATTACGGCGTACATAACCGTGTGCAGAAGTTAGAGGATCGGGAAGCGCGTTCATTGGCTGCTAAAGAATCGAAGCGCAAGAATCCTAAAACTAGTAAAAGACGCTAAGTGACGGATTTGTAAGAAAGGCTGGGTGGATGTATCCTAGCGGATATGGTATAATTAAGACTTAAAGGAGACTTTATGAAATATCGTACACCAACCAAAGCGATTATCACCGATGCCGGTTTTGCTAGTCGCTACTTACCTATTACTAAGACTGTACCAAAGGCGATGTTGCCGATCGGTGCGAAGCCAATCATGCAATTAGTGGTGGAGGAATGTGCTGACGCTGGAATTAAAGAGATTATCATCGTAGCTACACCGGAGGGGAAAGCTATCTATGAAGATTATTTTAATAATTCCATCAATAAGATCAAGAAGCAACTTCATGACCAGGGTAAAGATGACCGTTATGAAGTGGTGCAAAAGGTTTTGGACTTGCCAAAGATTACCGTGATTGAACAGGATCCATCTTATCCTTATGGTAATGGCTCACCAGTAGCTTCAGCTCGGAAATTTATCCAAGATGACGAAGCTTTTATCGTGGTCTATTCTGATGATGTGGTTTTTGGCGCTTCAGCAACTAAAGAATTAATGAATGCATATAAGGAGAACCCTGAAGCTGCTGCTATTATTGCCGCCCAAGAAGTTCCACATGAGGAGATTAAAAAATACGCTTCAGTATCTTTAAGTAATGATGGCACAATGCGAGTAGAGGGTATGGTAGAAAAGCCAAAGCCAGAGGATGCACCATCGGATTTGGCCTCTTATGGTCGTTATTTGTTAACGCCGGAAATTTTTGAGTTCTTGAAGCCAAGAAACATTGGCTTGGACAACGAGTTGTGGACGGCGGATGCGATCGCAAGTATGATCCCAACTGGGCGAGTCTACGTTAAGAAGACTAGCGGTAATTGGATGACAACTGGTGATCCAAAGAACTATTTCTTCGCTCACCTGAAGTACGTCTTGGAGAATGAAGACTACGCCGATGAGGTGCGTCAAGCGGTTGAACGATAAGATGCTAGGGCAGATTTGGAGGTAATATGGAAAATATAGAATTGACGATTTTGGTTGTCATCTTGTCGGTAACGCTACTCGTCTTCCTGGTAGTAGGAATTGTCTTGGCTTTGAAACTAATTCGCCTAGCTGAAGAAGCGCGAAAGATTGTCGAGACTGGTCAGCACATCGCGACGAAAGCTGACGATATTGTTGATAATGTGAAAGGCATGACATCAGTGGGTGGTATTGTGAAGACTTTTGCGAATCGCGTTGTAGAAAAGCAAGAGCGTAAATATGCTGCCGAGGATGCTGCAGAAATGGCAGCGCAAGAAGTAGTTAACGAGGCGGTGACCGACGCAGTAGCTGAGGAAGTGACCAAGACATCCAAAAAGAAATCCACGAAGTAAAAGTAATTGCTTGAGAAAGACAAGGGAAAAGGCACTACCGAAGTAGTGCCTTTGTTTTTGGGTGAAGTAGATACCGATCAGTGCGGAGCTAGGGGTAAAGATTACCCTTATATTTCCATTGTAGCATACTTTTGTAAAAAAGTCAATAGCGTTTATGCTAATTTTGCTAAAATTACAAGAGTATTTGATAAAAAATAGGAGAAAAGCTTATAATTTTTCGCTAATCTTGGGATTTTGCGCTATAATAGTGATATATGACGGAGGTAACCAAGGGAGATGAGCCACTAAAAGTGAGTGATTTTGTGCATTTGCACAACCATACTCACTACTCTCTTTTGGATGGATTGACGAAGATTCCTGAACTGGTCGAATTTGTCAAAGATTTGGGTATGGAAGGCGTAGCAGTCACCGATCACGGTACGATGAGCGGTTTGGTGGAGCTGTATAAGACCTGCCATGATGCTGGCATTAAGCCAGTATTGGGACTAGAGGCGTATGTGGCGGCGCGCAAGATGGAAGATCATGACCCGGCGCACGATAAGCAACGTTTCCATATTACTTTGTTAGCGATGAATAACCAAGGCTTTGAAAATCTTTGCCACATGATGTCTGAAGCAGAGATCCGGGGTCGTTACTATAAGCCACGCATTGATCATGACTGTATGATGAAATATGCGGAGGGGGTGATCTGTCTGAGTGGTTGTGCTGGTTCGGAGATTTCTGAGGCGATTCGTGCTGATGACCTCAAGAAAGCGCGCGAGCTTGTGGAATGGTATCATGCTTTATATGGCGATAGATTCTATCTAGAAATGCAAGATCATGGGCATCCAGATTCGCCAACTCACTGGGATGAGCAAAATAAAATCAATCAAGAATTGATGAAGATTCATGATGAAACTGGCATTCCGCTAGTGGTGACTTGCGATGCGCACTATCTGAAGCATGATGATCAAGACGCGCATGAGGTATTGCTCTGTGTTGGTACGGCTTCGAATCTGTCCAATCCAAATCGCATGAGTTTGAAAGATTTTGAGTTGCATGTGATTCCACCGCAGGAGATTATTGATCGATGGGGGAAAATTTGTCCAGAGGCGATTCGTAATTCGCGACGGATCGCAGATCGCTGTGATGTGGATTTGCAGCTGGGACGGATTTTGATCCCAAAATTTCCACTTCCAGAGGGTGAGAATGAAAAGTCATACCTAGATAAGCTAGTTTTTCAAGGATTAGTTTACCGCTATGCTGGTTATAAACTTGATGATACAGTAAATTTGACCGTGGAGGAGTGTCGCAAGCTTTTGGAGGAGGCCGATCGAAGCGAAGCTCGCCAGGAAGAAAAAATGAAGATCCTGCCGCGTATTGATTATGAATTATCGGTCGTGGACAAGATGGGTTATAATGGCTATTTCTTGATCGTGCAGGACTTTATTAACTGGGGTAAGTCGCAACGTATCGTGTTTGGTCCAGGGCGTGGCTCGGCGGCAGGTTCGATTCTGGCGTATGCTTTGAGGATTACGGAGCTTGATCCGCTCAAGTATGATTTGCTTTTTGAGCGTTTTTTGAATCCAGATCGTATTTCGATGCCAGATATTGATACGGATATTCAAGATACGCGGCGTGATGAGGTGATCGAGTACTGTACTCATAAGTATGGTGCAGGGCGTGTGTCAAATATTGCGACTTTTGGTAAGATGATGGCAAAAAACGCCGTGCGCGATGTGGCGCGCGTGCTAGAGGTACCGTATGCGGATGCGGATCGTTTGGCAAAATTAGTGCCAGATCCAGTGCAAGGACATCACGTTCATCTGGCGACTGCCATTAAAGACGTGCCAGATCTGAAGAATGAGTACGAAACGAACCCAATTTCTAAGGAAGTTTTGGATTTTGCCAGTCGTCTAGAGGGAACGATTCGCAATCATGGTGTGCATGCCTGTGGTGTGATTATTGCACCAGATGAGCTGGATAAGTTCTTACCACTAGAAGTTTCGGCTAAGGGTCCGATCGCGGCGCAGTTCCCAATGACGCAGGTGGAAGAATTGGGACTACTAAAGATGGACTTCTTGGGTCTTTCTAACTTGTCAGTGATAAATAACGCCTTGCGTATGATCCGGAAAGTTTACCATGATGATATTGATTTGGTGCAAATCCCGTTGGATGACGAGAAGACTTTTGCGCTTCTGCAGCGTGCCGAAACAACTGGTGTTTTCCAGTTGGAATCGGCGGGTATGAAACGGTATTTGAAAGATCTTAAGGCGAGTCGCTTTGAGGATATCATCGCTATGGTGGCATTATATCGCCCAGGACCAATGCAATTCATTGATCAATTTATTCGTCGCAAGCATGGTGAAGAGCCGATTACTTACTTGCATCCTGGCCTAGAAAACTCCCTGAAAGATACCTATGGTATTATGATCTATCAGGAGCAGTTCATGAATATCTCGCGCGAATGGTGTGGGTTTACTGGTGGTCAGGCGGATACTTTGCGCAAGGCAGTGGGTAAGAAGAAAGTTGACCTCATGAATAAGGTGAAACCGGAGTTTATCCAGGGGGCGATTAAAGTTGGTGGTGCGACGGAAGAAATCGCCGAGCAGTTTTGGAGCGAGCTGCTGGAATTTGCGAATTACTGTTTTAATAAATCACATGCGGCTTGTTATGGCTTGGTGGCTTACTGGACAGCTTATCTAAAAGCGCACTATCCGGATGCCTTTATGGCGGCACTGATGACTTCTGATATGCGTTGGACGGATCGTTTGGCGATTGAGATCACCGAGTGTAAACGTATGGGGCTGAAAGTCCTAGGGCCAGACATTAATGAGTCTTACGGTGACTTTGGTATTGTTGGTGGGGAGAGAACTATACGCTTTGGTTTGTCTGGGATTAAGAGTATGGGTAAGGCGCTAGTCGAGGAGTTTGTGATACCAGAGCGCGACAAGAACGGTCCGTTCAAGAGTGTTTGTGATTTTGCTTCACGGGTAAGCTCGACCAAGTTTAATAAGAAATCTTGGGAAGCTGCGATCAAAACGGGGGCTTTTGACCGCTTTGCTGATCGTTCGGATTTATTATTTAATTTGGAGCAAATCCAAGCTTATGGCGCAAAACGACAAAAAGACGCTGCGAGTGGGCAGACGGATCTCTTTGGTGCGATGGGTGATGCGGGAGTGATACCGGAGCCAGAGATCAAGCCTGTTCCAACCAAGGCTCCTGAAAAAGAACGCCTACTCTGGGAACGGGATTTGATGGGGCTCTATATATCTTCGCATCCGCTAGATCGGTATGAGATATATTTTGAAGAACAGACTCATCCCTATGAGCTCGTCAACGCCGAGAATGACGGTAAAGCAATTGTTATTGGTGGGATTATTAGTGCGGTTCGGACAATTATCACGAAGAGTAATACACGCATGGCTTTCGTGAAGCTTGAGAACAAGACTACGGAGCAGGAAGTGATTATTTTCCCAAGTCTGTACGAGGAAGTTGGTGCGAAATTAGAGCAAGATAACGTAGTAAAAGTGTCTGGTCGGATCAATGCTAAAGATAAGGATGGCAATATCTCCTCGGAAGTGAAAGTTATTGCAGATACGGTTGAAGTGATTCCGGATGAGCTTTTGGAAAATTATCAGTCAACGGGTCAAAAGCTTGCCTTGCTAAAAGCCGCACCTAAACCGACCCGTCGTAGTAGTAGTAGCCGCGCGAGTTCGGTAGGTGGTGGGGGCTTTCGTCGAGGAGGCGGGGAGGCTGCACCAGTAGCGGAGGAGCCAGTGCGCAGAGTGGTTACGCCTCCACATGATCCTCGCAAAGAAAAGCTTTATGTCTTGATCGAGAATCCCAATGACACTGATTGTCTTTCGGAAATTCGCCACCTTTGCCAGCTTAACCCAGGCGTGCAAGAAATCATCTTAGTTTTGAAAGACAAAACTGGTAAGCGGCCAGTGCGCTTACCTTTCCGTGTGGATGTTAATGAGGAACTAACTGGTCCATTAGGTAAGCTACTCGGTGAACAGTGCATAAAAGTCCAATAGTCCAGCAAGAGTTTAGGTGCTGGAGAAGTAAAATGCCATCAGTAATATAAAAATACTCCAGTGCGCTGGAGTATTCTTGCTTGAGGAAATATGTGCGTTAGCTAGTAGCGACGCAGCGTATGGAGAAGCCGTAGTAACGGAAGTAGCTGTCGGCCGGGAGGACATTGGAGCTAAGGAAGACCAGGCGGTACGCGTACTGACTATTACTAGAGTCGACAGTACGTGACCAATAGTTGCCGTAGGAGCCGACAACGTTCAGTGAGCTATCGCGGACGTCCCCGGCATAAGGGAAGTTGTAGGGAGCAGAGCGGATCTTGTTAGAACCGTCAGCACTGTTAGTGATGCCAGCGGCACTAGTAAAGTTAGTGTAAGAGCCATTACCAGAGTTTGGTGGTAACTTCCACCCCTTTGGACAAATACTCCAAGGCGCATCGCCACTTGTGATGCCGCTAGTATTAGCTTCTGCTACTGCTGCAGACCAATTGTAATATGTTCCATTGGTGACGTTATTAAAAGTCGCAGTGGCGGGTTCATAACTTTTATTCTGCCATTCTACCGTTGTCCCTGACCCTATCACAGTTTCTGGCATGGTAAAACTATCAACATCTGTATCTATATCAGTAAGGGTGGCACTATGCCCAGCTGTAGCTAAACTTTGCGTAGTTAGTCTCAAATTCTCCGTCATCCAGCAATTACCATCTTCATGCTTGCGGATGGTATAAGTACTGTTGTCGCGAGTATCTTTAAGTGTAGCAATATCACCTATCTTAGCATCTTTGCAGATTTGGGTAGTCATTTGTTGCATATTGTCTATACCAGCAAATAGTAAGGCTTTTGGTGTAGCTACCATACTCAACATCACCCTAGCTTGATAATGTCCGGCTTTAGCATCATTAGAAAACTTGGCTGCAAACACTAGCTTCTTGGTAGTAGTGGGAACGCTCTCGGCGTTTCCACTTACTATGGTAGTTCCACTACCATAGGCTGGCATAGTGTTATACGTAAGTGTAGTATTGTTAGCATTAGTATCAGCTAGGGCATAGCCCCAGGTATTATTATCAAGGTTAGATCCAACCTTTCCTCCAGCTCCGCCTATGGTTGTACTTCCAGCTAAAGTACTACTGCCACTAGCATAACTAATCTTGATCGCATAGCTTGATATATCATTAGCACTATATGTAATATTACTACTCACGTATCCTGTTCCTCCACCCGGCATTAGCGCTTCGGATGCTAGGCTCGCACTGGCTACTGTCAAAGAAGCAGTTGGATTGACTGAGGCTCTAGTACTGATGCTGGCAGGTTCTATTTGGTCGTTTGTTGTAGCGGTATCTAGGTTGGAAGCATCATCATTATCTACGGAATTCTCAGGATTCTCAAAAGTAGACATATTATCTTCTGTTACATCCACTACCCTCTTCTTTCTATCAACGGCATTAATACTACCTTCTTCCGCATACACTCCATCACCCTCCATAGCATTAACCACATTACTAACGTTAATAGTGCTAGGACTTATCATACTCCAT
>Ga0137298_10850_pt1 | contig 20997 bp, 20 predicted proteins | sample RamsorincwithD2O_2_FD_97182 | JGI IMG/M metagenome (GOLD analysis project Ga0137298, IMG submission 97182) | Mouse cecal microbial communities from Vienna, Austria - Glucosamine amended with D2O | ecosystem: Host-associated > Mammals > Digestive system > Large intestine > Cecum | place: Austria...
ATACAATCTCAAAATAATGCTATGTATGCAGCTTTTTCTTTAGCAGGAAAAGAAATTCGGGAAATTAGTAGAACGCATCATATTGTATATTTGAGTGAGCAAGCGAAAACAAATTTGGAATTGTTTGATGAAATTTTAACTGTTGATGGGCAACAAATAGAAGATTTGGATTCGATTCGAACGATTATTTCTGGTTATTCTATTGGAGAAAGTGTTCCAGTGGTTGTTCGTCAGGATGGAAAAGAAGAAACCAAGTATGCAGAGGTTTATCCAACCGATGATGGTGGAAAAATCGGGGTTAGTATTACTACTACTTATGAGTATGAAACAAATCCTTCTGTAGAATTAACGTTTAAGAAAAGTGAATCTGGACCAAGTGGAGGACTTATGACAGCATTGGAAATTTATAATCATTTGGTCGAAAAAGATATTACAGGTGGGAAGAAAATTATTGGAACAGGGACAATTTTACAAGATGGGACGGTAGGAGCCATTGGAGGAGTAAAATATAAACTTCTTGGTGCGATTAAGAAAAAGGCAGATATTTTTTTGGTTCCAGAAGAAAATTATGAAGAAGCTTTGGAAGTGAAAAAAGCAGAAGATTCTGAAATTCGAATTATTAGTGTTACAACGTTACAACAAGCAATTGATGAAATTTCAAAATAATTGAAATTTCTTTTTTCTTTTTGTAAGATGTTATTAGAAGGATGTGATTTTATGTCAACTACTATGTGGGTTATCGTTGGTGTTGTTTTTGTAGGAATTGTTATTTATGCAATTGTTTCGGTAAATGTAGGAGAAAAGAAAGGAGAAACAAGTAAAGCTAAATTAGAAATTCATTCTTTTATTGAAAAAGAACTGGGGAGTAGTGCCGTTTCTTTGTATGCTTCGTATGTCAATCATGAACATTATCGTGGAGCAACTATGTCTTCTACTACAACGACTGCTGAGTATTATGCACTTGGATTTGATCCTACAAAGGATGCTTTGTATTTAGCTGATATTTTTGTTGATGAAGAAGATGTTTCTTTTTCAAATTTGGTTTGCTATGATAAGAAAAATTTAGGTCGTGTTACTTATGTAGGAACATATTTTTGTTTGTTTGATAAGAGTGATGAAAAAATTGTAGAGGTTTGTGTTGATCCATTAAATACAAAGATGGGCGTGGAATGTTTAGTCAATGTAACTCAACGAGAAGAATGGAACGAATTGCAAGAATTTTTACCACAATTTGCAGAGGCAATCAATGATGCAAATGAAGTACCAAAAAAGTATCGAAAATGGGGAACTATGCGAAAAGATTTAAAAAATAAAAAATCAAATGAGAAGTTGTAAAATTATATTTTTGTTGCTATAATTACTAATTAAACAGGGAGATGAGAAGAATGAAATATACATTTCAAAAGAAAAAGCGTAATGATATAGATTTTTTATCTATTTATACTGGAAATGAACTTTTTGATCAATTTTTTAATGATTTTCTTCTGACAGATGTTTCTTCTTTTCATGAATATCTACTTGCTATGTTTAATGATGTAAAAAACGGAATAAAGGAATCAGAATTTTTTTGTGGAAATGCTTTCGAGGTAGAGATAAAAAGAGATTTTTCTAAAATATCAACTGAGTATCATGGTGATAATCAAATGTCTGAATATGAAATCAAAACAGATGAGTTATTTGACATGATTTCTGCATATGTCAATGAATTAAAAAAATATCCAAGTGATAATTAAAAATTAATACTTTAAAAAATTCATAGTTTTTACTATTATTGAAAATAAAAATAAAAAAATGTATGTGATTATTTTTCAAAAATAAAAATGCCGTAAAGGATTTAATGATATTTAAGAATTTATAAAAGGTTATTTCAAAATGTTTTAATTATTCTAAAAGAGTTAGCTATGTCTATTGTTGTCATCATTTTGACACTTTTTTTTGCGATTTTTTTTGGTTCATGATATACTCGGGTAAGGTGAATACAATGGCAAAATACGATGAATCATCAATTAAAATTTTAGAAGGATTAGAAGCTGTTCGAAAGCGTCCGGGAATGTATATTGGTTCTACGGATAAACGAGGATTACATCATTTGGTATGGGAAATTGTCGATAATGCTATCGATGAGATTATTAATGGATATGGAGACACTATCCGAATTACGCTTCGTAAAGATGGAAGTATTACAGTAGCAGATAATGGTCGTGGAGTTCCGATTGGGATGCATTCTAGTGGAAAAAGTACTCCAGAGGTTATTTATACTATTTTACATGCTGGTGGTAAATTTGAAGAAGGTGGCTATAAGGTAAGTGGAGGACTTCATGGAGTCGGTGCTAGTGTAGTAAATGCTCTCTCAAAATATATGGATGTTACGATTTATAATAGTGGTAAGATTTGTAATATTCGTTTTTCCAATGGTGGAGTAGTAGAAAGTCCGTTAAAAGTAATTGGAGAAACAAAAAAAACAGGAACCATGGTTACGTTTTTACCAGATTCTAATATTTTTAAAAATTGTAGTTTTTCTTATACGACGATATGTGAACGAATGCAAGAAAGTGCTTTTTTGCTTTCTGGTGTAACAATTGAAGTCATGGATGAAGAAGATAAAAAATCTTCTAAGTTTCATTATGAAGATGGACTTGTTAACTTTGTAGAATATATTAATGAAGGAAAACAAGTACTTCATAAAGTGATTTATTTTGAGGGAAGTAAAAATGGAATTGAAGTGAATGTTGCTATGCAATATTCCGATTCTTATAATGAAAGTATTGAATCTTTTGTTAATAATGTTAAAACTGGTGATGGTGGATCACATGAAGTAGGATTTAAAACAGGTATTACAAAAGCTTTTAATGATTATGCAAAAAGTAATGGTATTTTGAAGAAAGACCAAAGTTTGGAAGGTGGAGATGTACGTGAAGGTTTGTCTGCTGTTATATCTCTTAAGATTCCAGAAGCTTTATTGCAGTTTGAAGGACAAACGAAAGGAAAATTGGGTACTCCTGAAGCACGAAGTATTACAGAAAGTGTTACTTATGAGCATTTGAAATTTTTCTTGGAAGAAAATAAGGAAGCGGCTTTGACCATTTTGAATAAGGCTGTGCAAAGTAAGTCTGCAAGAGAAGCTGCAAGAAAAGCTCGAGAAAATGTTCGCAAAGGTGGAGGAAAAGGAAATAAAGAGCGTTTGTTAAGCGAAAAGCTAGCCAAGGCTACTGGAAGAAATTATGAATCGAATGAACTTTTTTTGGTCGAGGGAGATAGTGCAGGAGGTTCTGCAAAATTATTTCGTAATCGAGAAACACAAGCAATTTTACCTCTTCGTGGAAAGGTTTTAAATTGTGAGAAGGCGAGTCAAAGTGACATTGCTTCGAATGCTGAGTTGAAGCAAATTGAATATGCCATTGGAGCAGGCCTTGGTTCTGATTTTGATCCAAAGGAAAGTAATTATGGAAAAGTAATTATTATGACCGATGCGGATGTCGATGGTAGTCATATTCAAATTTTATTGATTACATTCTTTTATCGATTTATGAGACCTTTGATTGAAGAAGGAATGCTTTATATTGCTACACCACCTTTGTTTTCTGTAGAAACAAGTAAAGGAAAAGTGTATATTGCAACCAATGAAGAATTGGAAGAAACGAAAAAAGGAATTAAAGGGAACTATAAAGTTCAACGATTTAAAGGTCTTGGAGAGATGAATGCAGATGAACTTTATGAAACAACGATGGATCCAAGACATCGAAGACTGATGCGCGTCACTTTAACGGATGCTGCACTAGCAGAGAAACGAATTCATGTTTTGATGGGAGATCAAGTAGAACCTAGAAAAGAATGGATTAATGAAAATGTCGATTTTACTTTGGAAGATGATTTTCGAAAATAGTTTGAGTAATTGAGGGATATAATGGCAAAGAAAAAAGAAGAAAAAACAATTATTGAAAAGATATTTGATTATAGTTTAGAAGAAATCATGGGAGATTGTTTTGGAAGATATTCCAAAGAAATCATTCAAGAACGAGCTTTACCAGATGTTCGAGACGGATTAAAACCAGTTCAACGTCGTATTTTGTTTGCGATGTATCAATCTCATTTTACTCATGATAAACCTTATCGAAAAAGTGCTAGAGCTGTTGGAGATATTATGGGAAAATATCATCCTCATGGAGATTCTTCGATTTATGAAGCTTTGATTCGGATGAGTCAGCCATGGAAGATGAGAGAAACTTTTATTGATATTCATGGAAATAATGGTAGTATTGATGGGGATGGACCTGCAGCAATGCGTTATACAGAAGCAAGATTGTCTAAATTTGCAGAAGTTATGTTGCAAGCAATTGATAAAAATACTGTAGAGATGACTTATAATTTTGATGATACCGAATTAGAACCAACTGTACTTCCTGCAGGATTTCCTAATTTACTTGTGAATGGTTCCACTGGAATTAGTGCAGGATATGCAACCAATATTCCTCCACATAATTTGAGTGAAGTGATTGATGCAACGGTAAAACGAATTGAGAATGAACACTGCAAATTGGAAACTATTATGGAAATTCTAAAAGGACCAGATTTTCCTACCTCTGGTGTGTTAGAGGGAAAAAACGGTTTGATTGATGCTTATAAAACGGGAAAAGGAAAAGTAGTTTTAAAAGCTAAAACAGAAATTGTAAAAAGTGGAAGTCATGAACAGATTATCGTTCATTCGATTCCTTATGAAGTAATTAAAGAACAATTGATAAAAAAAATCATGGATATCAAATTGGATAAAAAAGTAGAAGGAATTAATGATGTTATTGATGAGTCTGATCATGAACATATGGCTCGTATTGTCATCGATTTGAAAAGTGGAGCCAATTCGGAATTGATTTTAAATTATTTGTTTAAAAATACAGATTTGCAAGTAAATTATAATTTTAATATGGTTGCTATTGTAAATCGACGTCCAAAACTTGTTGGTATTTTAGATATTTTAGATGCTTTTATTGCTCATCAAAAAGAAGTTGTTACAAGAAGAACAAAGTTTGATTTAGAACATGCTAAAATGAGATATCACATTTTAGAAGGTTTGGTAAAAGCAATTAGTATTTTGGATGAAGTAATTCGTGTGATTCGTGCAAGTAAAAACAAAGGAGATGCAATCAATAATTTGGTAGCTGCTTTTGAATTTACCGCAGAACAAGCGAAAGCAATTGTTGAATTACAACTTTATCGTTTAACTAATACGGATATTGTGGATATTGAAGAAGAAATGAAAAAACTTGAAAAAAATATTTATTTGTGGAATCAAATTTTGAGTAATGAGGATGCTTTGAAACATGTTATGAAAACAGAGCTAAAGTTAATTAAGAAAGAATATGGAAATGCAAGAAGAACAGAGATTCATGATGAAGTGACTGAAATTAAATTGGATTTGAAGAGTATGATTCCAAAAGAGAATGTCATTGTTGTTGTTACAAATGAAGGATATGTGAAACGTGTTAGTTTAAAAAGTTATGCTTCTAGTAATGAAGAGGAAACTACTTTAAAACCTGGAGATTATGTGACAGGTCTTTATCAAATAACGACGTTAGATTCTTTGGTTTTATTTACTAATTTGGGAAATTACTTGTTTGTTCCTGTTCATAAAATTCCAGAAGCTAAATGGAAAGATTTAGGAAAACATATCAATCATGTTGTGATGCTTCAAACAGATGAGAAGATTATTGCAAGCTTTTTATATCAAAAAAATCAAAAGTTAGTTACTGTAACGAAATATGGAATGATAAAACGAACTTTAATGTGTGATTATGAAGTTTCTAGAACATCTAAATCTATGGTTGCCATGAAGTTAAAAGAAAATGATGAAGTATTACGTGTCTTTTTGGAACAAGGTGATTTGATTTTGGTTTCTCATCAAGGTTATTATGTAAAATTTCCAAGTAGTGAAGTACCTTTGGTAGGAGTTCGTGGTAGTGGAGTGAAAGCAATGAACTTGAAAGAGGATACGATTGTAAGTGCTTTTTCCTTGAATCATGAAGATTATTTGGATGTTATTACAACACAAAAGACAGCAAAGCGAATTAAAATAGAAGAGCTGATAGAAACAGGTAGAGCAAAACGTGGAAATACGATTATGAAAAAAGTGAAGTCTGTTTCTTATGAAGTATTAAATGTTTTACCAATGGATTCTCGCGATATTTTGGTTTTAAAATCCGATAGTGAATTAAAAGAAATCAAAAATAGTGAAATTGCAATTATGGATATTTCTAGTACTGGTTCTAGTATTTCTAAGTATCCGATTGATGTAGCTTTTAAAAAAGTAATTTTGATTCGTGGAGAAGAGATGGATGAGGGAAATGTAGCAGAAGAAAAAGTAACAGAGAATATGTCCATGGAAGATTTTTACGATGATTTTAAACTTTAAGCATAAAATACCACTTTTTTACTAAGATTTAGTAGGTGGTTTTTTTATGAATAAAAAAGACGAATTTAAATTGTTTGCTTCGAAACATCCTGAGTTGGTTTCTTATATTTCTTCTGGAGAAATGTCTTGGCAAAAATTTTATGAGATTTATGATATTTATGGAGATAGAGAAGATGCTTGGAAAAGTTATTTTTCGGTTGTAGAAAAACCTACTACTCCTGTAAGTGGTATTGCAGATAAGTTAAAAGGGTTTGATATGAATTCTATACAAGAACATATTAAAACAGCACAAAAAGCTCTTAATTTAGTAGAAGAGCTAACGACAAAGTCTACGGAAAATCTTTCTAATATTGCCAGTAAAGGTCCACAAATTCCAAGACCATTAAATAAATTTTTTGAGGATTAGAAGATGCAGTTAGAAATACAACAAAAAATGAAAGAAACCAAAAATATGTATCAGTATTTTAAAGAAAATTCTTATTGGATTAAGGAATTGAATCGAAGTGGAGAAAATTATAAGAAGTTTGTAGAGGCAATGAAAGATTTGTATCATTTGCGAATTACGGATAAAGTTTCTGATACCATTGATAATATTGATTTGATAAGTAGTTTTTTATCTGCTTTTAAATAATTTGGAAGAATTTTTTCTTGAGAGGAATTCTTTTTTTCTGATTTGTCAACAAATGTTGTATTTCATTGACTTCTTTTTTGTTTCTGCGTTATACTATTAATAGTAGGAGAGAGGGCCTTAATATGAAGAAGAGATTAGCAAATAAACAAGGTTTTACATTAATTGAATTATTGGCCGTTATTTCTATTTTGGCAGTTTTGATGTTGATTGCTTCAGGAAGTGTTATTTCACAAGTTAATAATGCTCAAAAACGAGCGTTTATTCTCGATGTTAATAATGTAGTAGAAAATGCAAAAGCTGCTTATATGGAGTCTTTATTAAATGGAAAATTGACTGGAAATGATTTTTGTTTGTCCTTGGATTATTTAAAAGGAAAATACATTGATAAAATTGGTCCTACTTATGTTGGTAGTGTTCGAATTTCTGTGTCGAATGGAATTGCAACTTATAAAGTATGGTTATCTGATGAAAAACATCAAGTGAATAATGCAGAACTTAAAGATGTAAATATTGATAGTGTGTCTACCTATCCTTCTCTCCAACTTATAGTGTTTGCAAAGATCATGGATATTTAGATGGAGAACAATTTACATGCCCAACTTGTGGAGAAGAATGTGAAGTATGGACTCGTGTAGTTGGATTCTATCGTCCAGTTCAAAACTTTAACAATTCCAAACGAGAAGAATTCCACCAAAGAACTGAATTTGTAGTAGAATGATTTACGGAATTCAAAAACTTTCTTTAATCGATTACCCTTCTCTTCCTTGTTTCGTTATTTTCCTTGGAGGTTGTAACTTTCGTTGTCCTTTCTGCCACAACGAATCCATTGTAAACAAAAAAGAAACCCTACACGAAACCGAAGAAGTAATAAAAGAAATAAAAAAAAGAACATCTTTTCTAAGTGCAGTCGTAATTACAGGAGGAGAACCTACCATTTATGGTTCCAAATTAATCGATTTAATCAAAGAAATAAAAAAACTACACTTAAAAATAAAACTGGATACGAATGGAACGAATCCTACACTACTAAAAAAAATTATAGAACTAAAATTAGTTGATTATATTGCTATGGATATTAAAAATACATGGGAAAAATATCAACTCACAAGTGGTATCCCAGTTGATATCAAAAAAATAAAAGAAAGTATCAAATTAATAGAAACAAGTGGAATCAATTATGAATTTCGTTGCACAATAAACAAAGAAATGCATACCAAAAAAGACATTAAAGAAATTCAAGGATATTTAAAAGATTCCTCAAAACTTTTCCTTCAACCATATCGATATCAACCAACCCAAATCATAAACAAAAACTTTGGAGAATGGGAAACCAATGAATTAAAAGAACTAGAAAGTGATTTTAAAGTCAAAAGCTAGTTCTTTTTTCATGTGACAAAAGTGTAAGTTTTAAAATACACGGAAAGTGATAAAATAAAAAAAAGGAGAAGATAAATCATGAACTATGTCAATTGGATTATACCAATCATATTAATTTTGATTCTAGGGTGCTATTACTTCGGGAAAAAATTACAAGGATTATTTCATTGGAAAAAAGATAGTTCAAAAAAAATCTATTGGATTTTAATCATTATTCTAATATCTAGCATTTTTCTTTTTCGAAGTGTTCTAATTGGTTTTGTCTTATACTTTATTTTATTTCACGCCCTATTAGATGTAATGAAATTACTCCTTCAAATACGAAAAAAAGACTTTAAAATATTACAATCTAAAACAACAAACATCATCATAATTGGTTGTTGTATACTAATTACAATCTATGGATACTACAATATCAATCATCCAATTATCAAAGAATACCAAATAACAATAGAAAAAAGAATAGATGGCAAATTTATCATTGGAATGATATCAGATCTTCATTTAGGAATCAATCATCAAGAAGAATTACTTACACAAATTGTAGAACACGCAAATTCATTACAAGCAGATATCTTTGTCTTTGGAGGAGATATTTTTGATGAATACACCAAAGAAGAATTAAAAAAGAACGCCATACAAAAATTTGGAACAATAAAAACCAAATATGGAATTTTTTACATTGAAGGAAATCATGATTTATTAACAGAAGAAACAAGAAACATATTAAATCAAAATAACATTCAAGCACTAGAAGACCAAAGCATAGAAATCAATCATCAAATCAATATTATAGGAAGAAAAGATTATCGCAACAACTCTCTAAAAAATCCCAGAAAAAAACTAGAAGATTTCATGAAGGAAATAAATAATTCCCTACCAATTATTCTTCTAGATCATCAACCAATGGACCAAAAACTTGCATCTAGTCTTCCTATCGATTTACAACTATCTGGACATACCCATGCTGGACAAATATTTCCAGTTAATTTCATATTACAACATGGCTACAAAAAACAAAACAATTATCACATTATTGTATCCTCTGGCTATGGTGTGTGGGGTTATCCTATTCGCACTGCAGGAAGAAGTGAAATGATTAAAGTAACTCTATCCAATTAACCCAATTCAATTTCTAACGTAATATCAAACGTAATATCACTACCAGGAGAAATATTCGTTTGCTTCACTCGTCCATATCCATTCATTTGATAAGACAATCCAATAAAATTACAAAAGCGAATGATTTCATTAGTACTCCATCCTATCACATCTGGCATCGTAAAATGACTACCGTTAGTTAACAAAAATACTTTAGATCCTTCTAAGACTTGATTGGTTGAAAAAGGATATTGATTTACTACGTAAGTTCCATCTCCAATTACAATAGGTAACACTTTTTTAGATTTCAAATCCTCTACTGCCTGATTTACGGTAGAAGAAATATAATTAGAAAGTTCTACTACCTTAGAAATTTCAACAGAAGTATCATTACTAGCTAAATTCATTACCTTAGCAATTTCTCCAATTGCAGAAGAAATTAATTTTGTAATATCAGAAGTAGAACTAATCAACTGTTTCGTTGAAAAATAAATCACATATTCTGGATCTTCATACGGAAAAAAACCAGCAAAACTTTTAATATAATCATATTCTCCAGACATATAACCACCATTTGGAGAAGGAATTTGAGCAGTCCCAGTCTTACCAGCAATAACTACATTATCTGGAGAATATGCTTTATTATAATCAAACCCATTATAAACGACATCATACATCATTTTCTTCATGCGCTCAATGGTAGCTTCACTAGCAACTCTTCCGACTTCCTCTCTCGTACCTTCAAAACTTACTTGACCATCTGAATTGACAATTTTAGAAACAATGTAAGGTTTTACCATCATTCCGTTATTAGCAAGACTAGACAATGCTTGAAGCATTTGAATAGGAGTAACTGTCATACCTTGACCAAAACTAGCATTGGCAAGTTCACTTTCATAATTAAAATTAACAACACCAGAACTTTCTGCTGGCAACGTAATTCCTGTCGTACTTCCAAAACCACATCGAAGATAAAAATCCTTTAATTTCTCAACCCCTAAAGCAAGTCCAAGTTTTGTTGCAGCGACATTAGAAGAATAAGAAAAACCAGTATCATAATTAATAGAACCCCATCCAACTTGATTAAAATCGCTAATTTTCGTTCCATCTTTTAAGACAATACTACCAGAATCAAACATCTCATCACCATGATAAATTCCTTCTTCAATCGCTGCCATAAAAGAGAAAATCTTCATTGTCGAACCTGGTTCATACTGATAACTCGTAAGAGGATTCAAATAAGAAGAAATCCCATTTAAAGTATTTAAATCAAAATTAGGAACGGTAGCAGAACCAACAACTGCTCCAGTTTTTGCATTCATAACAGAAAATTGAGCCCAATCCAAAGAATGCTCATTTTTTAATTTGGTTAAAACATTCTCCAAAATAAATTGAATATTATTATCAATCGTCAAATAAATGTCGCTTCCTCGAACCGCATCTTCCGTAACTTGTGTATTAGGCATAGGATACCCATAAGCATCTTGTTGATATTCTGTATATCCATGCGTTCCTTTGAGTGTTTCATCATAATAAGACTCAATACCCATTCCACCAGTAATTTCTCCTTCATCATTCGCTCTTGCATATCCTACCAAATAAGAAGCATAACTTTTGTTTTTATAGAAACGCTTCGAACTCGAAACAAAATCGATTCCAGGCAAATCTAATTTTTCTATCTTCTTTTTGGTATCTTCCGTAATTGCTCTTCCGCCAGGACCTAACTCAACTTGATATAAATTTTGATTCAATAAATTTAAAATATACTCCTTTGTCATATTTAAAAGAGATGAAAGTGCTTCTGCAGTATGTTCCTTATCTACAACATGTTGAGGTTTTGTAATATCTTTTGTTCGACTCGAAGAAAGATAAGCAATGACAGTATAAGATTTTACATTCTTAGCAAGTTCATCCCCATTCGCATCATAAATAGAACCTCGAGAAGCATAAATTGTCTGTTTCGTAGTATTACGATTATCAGCAAATGCTTTCAAATTAATTCCATCCACTTGATCACTCATGCAAACATAAGCTAACTTAGCCAAAATGATTACAAAGAAAAAAGAAAAGATAAGTATTGTTATCTTTACATTCAAACGTATCGAATTTCCAACTCTTCCTTTTCTCTTCATAAGCACCTGATTCTAATTATTCATTAATAATTTTAATATTTTCATTATTATAACTTAAACCTTTTTCGGTTGCAACTTGTTGAATCTTATCCAAACTTGCAAGTTCATCAATTTGCATACTCAAAGATTCATTTACCCCTTCTTGATTCTCTATCTTTAACTTCATTTGTTCCACTTCAATATTACTCTCAGATAAAAGTGCCTTAGTAAGTACAGTACACATTGGCATAGAAATAATAACAAACAAAATAACAACATAAACAAATTTTTCTCCTCGTGCAATACGAGAACGATGTAAATTTTTCATTTTCTTAGTTCCTTTCTATCACCCGTAATTTTGCACTTCTACTACGACTATTTTCCTCTAATTCTTGCGAACTAGGTTCAATCGGTTTACGAGTAATTAATTTAATTTTTGGTATATATTCTTTTGGAATTTCAGGAATTCCTTTCACAACAGGATCTACTTCACTAAATGTTCGAAATATTTGTTTAACAATTCGGTCTTCCAAAGAATGAAATGTAATTACACAAATTCTACCACCTGATTTCAAAAGAGAAATCGCATCAGGTAACACTTGTTTTAACACCTCTAACTCATGATTCACTTCAATGCGAATCGCTTGAAAAATATTTCGTTCTGGATGGGTTTTATAAAAATAATTTGCTCCTACAGCTTCTTGGATTGCCAAAACAAGTTCCGTTGTATAAACAAATGGCTTTTTCTTCCGTTGTTCAACAATTTTTTTCGCAATGAATTTACTTCTTGGTTCCTCACCATATTGAAAAAAGATTTCACACAATTTTTCATAAGAATATTCATTTAATAACTGTTTTGCATCAAATGTTGCACTCTGATTCATTCGCATATCCAAAACTTCTTCTCTCATAAAAGAAAAACCTCGACTACTATCATCAATTTGAGGACTAGATACACCCAAATCAAATAAAATTCCATCCACTTCAGTTACTCCAAGCCGATTCAATTCTTCTTTCAAAGAAACAAAATTTGCATGAATCAAAGAAAAATTTTCCCCTATTTCGGATAAACGTTTCTTAGAATATGCAAGTGCTTCTTCATCTTGATCAAACCCATAAAGATGTCCAGAAGTAAGTGTTGAAAGAATTTCACTAGAATGTCCACCATAACCTAAGGTAGCATCTACAAATATTCCATCAGATTTCAAATTTAAATAATGAAGAGCTTCACTCTTTAGTACGGAATAATGTTTCATAAATTCACATCCATAAATAGATTTTCGGCGATATCAGAAAGATTCTCTTCATTATCTTCTAAAATATGCTCCCACAAATCTTGATTCCAAATTTCAATACGATCGTTAGCGCCGATAATAACACACTCACGAGTTAACTCGGCGTAACGAACAAGGGGGGAGGTTATGCAAGTTCTACCTTGTTGATCGAACTCGCAGAAAGTAGCACCAGAAAAGAAAGAGCGGATGAATGTTCTAGCATCTTTTTTCGTAAAAGGTAGAGTTTCTAATTTACTTACAAGCTTATTCCAATCATCTAAAGAATAAACATATAAGCACTTTTCGATACCGCGAGCAATAATAAATTTGTCTTTGAGTTCTGTACGAAATTTACTAGGTAAAACAATTCGTCCCTTCTCATCAATATTATGATGATATTCTCCCAAAAACATTTTTATCCCCCACTTTCTTCCACCATGTACCACTATCTACCACTATATTACACGATTGCATTTCAAATGTAAAGTATTTTGCGAGGAAAATATGAATTTTCTACGCATTTGACAAGAAACGAAAAGAACTTTACGTTTATTTTTTCATAAGTTATAATAAAAACAGAAAAGAGGACGTTATGACAAAATTAGAATCGATTCAAAATTATAAAACCATTCACATGATTGGGATTGGGGGTGTAAGTATGAGTGGACTTGCAGAACACTTAACCCACTTTGGTTTCCAAGTAACAGGAAGTGATCAAAAAGAAAGCAAAAATACGCGTCATCTAAAAGAGTTAGGATTACAAATTACCATTGGTTCCCAATTAGAATCGATTAAATCTGCAGACTTAATTGTTCATACTGCTGCAATATCAAAAGACGATGTAGAATTAATCGAAGCAAAAAAACAAAACAAACCCATTATGGAACGTTCAGAATTTTTAGGACTCATCACCAAATGTTACAAAGAATGCATCTGTATTAGCGGAACTCATGGAAAAACTACTACTACTTCTATGATTGCAACCTGTTTTTTAAAAGCAAATTATGACCCGACCATTGAAGTGGGAGCAGACTTAAAAATAATCAAAGGAAACAACAAAACAGGAAATAGTGATTACTTCATTCTAGAAGCATGTGAATTCGTAGATTCTTTCTTACAATTTCATCCAAAAACAGAAATTATTTTAAACATTGACGATGACCACTTAGATTATTTTAAAACCGTGGAAAATACAAAAAAATCATTTCAAAAATTTATCAACTTACTTCCAAAAGATGGTTTAGTAATTGCTAACATCGATGACCAAAATACCAAAGAAATATTAACCAACACTCCCAAATTAATTACTTATGGTATTCAAGAATCTGCAGACTTTACAGCAAAAAATATAGAAACCGATTCCTATGGTTATCCAAAATTCGCTTGTTTCAAAAACAATGAATTTTTCGCAGAATTTCAATTAAATGTATTAGGAATGCATAACATTTACAATGCTCTAGCATGCATAGCAACTTGTGACTTTTATGCCATTCCAAAAGATACCATAAAACAAGGATTGTTCGAATTTACTGGTGCAAGTCGTCGGTTTGAAAAAATTGGAGATTATCAAGGAATCCCAGTATTTGATGATTATGCACACCACCCTACAGAAATCAAAACAACACTTCAAAGTTCAAATAGTATCCCACATCATGAAACATGGGCAATTTTTGAACCTCATACTTATTCTCGAACCGTAGAACACTTCAAAGAATTTGCAAACATTTTAAAAGAATTCGACCATATTATCTTAAGTGAAATTTATGCAGCCAGAGAAATCAATACAACTGGAATTTCATCCAAAGATATCGTTTCCTTAATAAAACCAAACAATCCAAACTGCATCTATCTCGATTCTTACGAAAAAATTATAGAATATTTAAAAGAAAACGTACAAAAAAATGACATAATTATCACAATTGGAGCTGGTACCATTAACCAAGTTGGATACCAATTAATAGAAAAAAAGAATTAGTTTTACTTGCTAATTCTTTTTCTTACTCTCTTTTTTATCTTTCCACGTTCTACTTCAAACGTAATATCTACAATATCTGAAATATCCTCATTAGCAGAAAACATTAATATCGTTTTCTTACCATGCAAAGACAATAAAATATTCTTAATAAATTCTTTATCCCCACCACTCAAATAATTTGGAAATTCATACAAAATCAAAATTTCACTATTCAAAAGCAAAAGCCTAGCTAGTCCCAGTAAATATTGTTCTCGTTTTGGTAAATCATTTGCTTCTGTCCTCAAGCCCTTTTCCAAACTCATAATCGCATCATAAATACGAACTTCTTTCAAAACGGAAATAATCCGTTCCTTCCGAGAATCAATTAATTTCATGTTTTGCAACACAGAACCATGATAAAAAAATGGCTTTGTCGTCAAATAATTCAAATTCTTACGAAAGACTTGTTCTTGATAATCCTGAATTTTAATTTTATCAACATAAATATCTCCACTCGTTGGCAGAACAACACGTCGTAACAAATAAAAAATTGTTCGTTTTCCACTATTTCGTGCTCCATGAAATAAAACCGTTTGATTACTTGGAATATGAAAACTAACTCCTTTTAAATCATTTAGTTCCACATCAAGTTCTAAAGATGCATCAAACGTAACATTTAAAAAATCAATTTCTCCAGAAATATCATCCTTATTAACATTTCCAAAAGTAATTCCCTGTTTTTCATCAAAATTTAAAATAATATTCACACGATTACAAGTAACATAAGCATTCTTAAGCTCCGTTAAAACTCCCATAAAATCTTTACTATTTGTTACAGTATCAGTTAAATAAGAAACAACAATCAAATAAATCGTCAAGGTTAAATTTCCATGACTCAATAAATAAATCAACACCAAAGTAATCCCATATATAACCGTTTTATAATATCCAAAAAAACTATTTTCAAGTAACGAATTTGCCATATTTTTTTCTTGTTGCTTTCTCATAAAATTATCATTTTTCTTAGCAAATTCCTTCTCCATTTTTTTAGTCAAATCATAAGAATCTATCATATTTTTCGACGCTAAAATTTCAGAGAACGTTTCAAATTCTTCATCCACTGCTTCTTTCACATTTTTTACAGCACGACTAATCTTAGAATTAATCCAATTTAAAACTTGATAATTAATAATTATCACCAAAAATACAACAAAACCAATCGAAATAGAAACGGAAAAAACATAACCAAGTGTTAAAATCGTAGACAAAAAATAGCGAAAACGAGAACAAATTTGATCACTAAACTTAGCGGTTTCATAAGCATCACTGTGAAAAATATTAATCAACTTCTCTCGAGAGACAGTCTCAAAATTCTTTTCTTTACCTCGAATAATCTTATGAAAAATACGAAGTTGCAAACGTTTATAGATATCTCCTATCAACAAATACATATTTTGATAATTTAAAGTCCAAGAAAACTGACGTAGCAAAACAAAAATTAATCCAAGCGTCAAACAAAAAATAGCCATTTTAATATTTCCTTCTGCCAAACTTGTAGTAACTTTAGCAACATACATCGACTCACAAACTAAACAGACACTTACCACAATTACTGTAGCAAATTGAAAAAACCACACCGCTTTATTCGGTTTACAAAGACGATACCATTCTTGAAACATACGAATATTTTCTTTCACAACAAACTCTCCTCTATGATAAAAAAAGTATACCAAAGAAAAATATAGAGAGCAATAAATAAAAAAAAGAATAACTCATCTATTCTCTAAAACAATACATAGCTGAAAAAATTAATTCTTATTATCAGAAGAATTGGGATGATTTTTTTCCCACTCTTGAAACTTTTCATAAGGAAACTCTTCCATATTCATTGGACTAACACTCAGATATTCTTTTTGATTGGGATACCAATAAATTTCCCATCCTTGCGACCATTCCACCTTAAAACAGTTCCATCTTCGAAATCGATAGAATGATTCATTTCACCCCATTTTACTAATGTATATAATCTTGCTTCCCAAACTACCGTTCCTCCATCTGCAGCCATACCTCTATAATATGGACAGAAAAAATAAAACAGGAAATATAAGAATATCACTAGAACAAGGGAAATCCAATATACCTTCTTTTCTACAACTTTAATCTATCAATCACATTTTCTTTCGAACCATTTTTTATTTTGATTAAAAAAATCTGAAAGAATCTATGCTCTTCCAGAATATTTTCCGTCACTTGTAGAAATGACAATTCTCTCTCCTTGATTAATAAACAAAGGAACCTTTACGATATATCCAGTTTCAACGGTTGCATCCTTCATGGCATTATTCGTAGTATTTCCCTTTACAGCAGGTTCTGTTTCAACTACTTCATATTCCACTTTCTCAGGTAATGTAACACCTAATATTTCTCCTTCATATTGATCAATTTGAATTTCCATTCCCTCTTTTAAAAATTTAGATTCCATTTCTAATTTAGAAGCTGGAACTTCCAATTGCTCATAAGTTTCTGTATTCATAAATACAAAATTTGCTCCATCTGCATATAAAAATTGCATTGGCATTTTATCTACATGAGCTCTTTCAATCTTAATATTTGTATTATAAGTATTTTCTACAATACTTCCTGTTCTCAAATTTCTTAATTTAATTTTAATAAATGGACTGCCTTTTCCAGGTTTAACATGTTGAAATTCTTGAATCAAACATAGATTTCCATCTACAATAACCGTCATTCCATTTTTAATATCATTAATATTGATAAGCATAAGTCTCACTCACTCTCTTATTTTGCTAATTTAGTCTCTTTAAACGCAGTTACTTGCTTACAAGTAGGACAATATTTCTTTAATTCCAATTTATCTGTTGTATTCTTTTTATTTTTTGAAGTAGGACGAAGTTGTCTTCCACATCTACTACATTTCAAACCGACAAATTGTCTATTTTCATTTTTTGCCATCTTTCTTGCCTCCTTTTAAAATCCATATGTATTATATCAAAAAAACTTGAATTTTCAAAGAAAAACACTTCCAAGAAAAGAATATTCGTTAATTTGCAGAATAATGCAACAAATACTCACTCATTTCTGTACTAATATATCGATTAAACGGTGCAGTATAATCTTTCACTCCATCATAATGACTTAAATGGGGTGTTACCAAAACCAAACTATATTGGGTATCATTTTCTGGTCCAATCATAGCAAAGGTAGAACTAATAGTTTTCGTATCTACTACTCCATCTTGATTCGAATCATAAAACGATTCACTTGTTCCAGTTTTACCAAACGCTTGTAAATTAGGATTCACATAACCAGAACCAGTTCCATGATCTAATACTTGGCGAAATCCTTCTCGAATTCGATCATAATAAACCTCATCCATATCAATATGAGACAATTCTGTTTTTTCATGTTTCAATAATACTTCTCCTGAACTAGAACGAATTTCTTTCATCAATGATAACGAATATCTCTTTCCACTATTATAAATCGTATGAATATATTGAAGTAATTGAACGGGAGTATACGTATCATACTGACCTATCGTTAAATTAAGAAGTAAATCATCACTCCTCGTTTTTCCAATAATCCCATTTTGTTCATTGGGAACATCCAATCCTGTTAAACTTCCAAGACCATAAAGAGCAAACACATCTCGATACTTTTGAAATACCTCTTCTCCAGCATCCAATTGCATATTATAAAAATACTGTTTTCCTGCCAATTTAATTGCTGTTAAAAATTGATAATAATTTGAAGACCACTTCAAAGCCGTAATATCATCCAAATAACCAAGTTTTTTATAAGAACACTTTTCTGGAACAAAATAAAGTTTCACACAAGAATCATAGATTTTTTGATTCAATTCAATGACACCATTCAAATACCCTACCGTATGAGAAGCTCCCTTAACAATACTTCCTACCGTAAAAGAAGACAAAAAAGTATTCGAACTTACCTCCTGAAATTGTGTAGTGGTTCCTTCTAAAATTCTTCTTCCTACCATCGCACGAATATTACCAGTTTTAGGGTCTCCTAAAATCGCATAACTTTCCTTTAAATACTCTGTATTAGGCATTTGTTTCACTTTCGTAAGAGTATTTTTTACTACCTCATCTAACTTTTGTTGTAAAACAATATCAATCGACAAATACAAATCATTTCCTCGTTTTGCTTCTTCCACCAAAGTAAGACTTTTATCAGAATGAACAAAATATTTTGCTTTTTCTCCTTTTAAATAAGATTCATATTGAGCTTCTAAATAACTAATTCCCACTGTATCACTAAGCTGATATCCCAAACTCAAATATGTTTCCTTCTGTTCTTCATAAATCCCTTTTTGCAGGTTTCCAAACACACCTCGAAGCAAATCCCCATAAGGATAACTGCGTTTCCAAGATTCATTGATAAATATTCCAGGAATATTTTGTTCACTTACCTTTGCAACAATTTCACTACTTGCATCACTGAAAAGAATCTTATTTTGATAAGCATATCCTTCATTCATTAATCGAATAAATTGTGCTAGAACTTTCTCTTCATGACTCATACTTTCTAACATTTCAGAAGTAATTCTTTCTCGCATCATTCGATTCAAATCTTCTGTAGTCAATTTCCGAGATTCGACAAAAAAGTATTCTTCCTCTGTAATCAGTTGCTTTACAACAAGAGGATACTTCAAAGCATAAAAATTTCTTAAATCTTTCTCACTTGCTTCCTCCACTTCAAAAATAGATAACAATTGCATCGCAATTTCAAGTTCTTCCAAAAAAGTTGGATTACCAATCTTATGATAAGCAACTTCCAAAACTAAAGTATTATCTACGAGTACTACACCATTGGTATCTAAAATTCTACCTCTTGGAGCACTTTCCCCTTCTACATACACCTCTGTTTTCTGTTTTAATAAATCTTCATAATAACTGTGGTATACAAATTGAATCAAAAAAAGACGAACTCCTACAACAGAAAAAAGAAAAATTAAAACAAAATAAAGATACCAAACTGACTTCTTTTTCATATTTTCACCATTACTAGTATTCTTTTTTTTCTTAGAAATCATACAATAATATAGGTGATTATTATGTTTCATATCATAGAAAGATACATGAATTTACTAACCAAAGAAGATGTTCAAAAATTTGCAATCAAAAATAATGTAAATCTAAACGAAGAAGAACTAGAATTTACTTACATTTTTGTGAAAAAAAATTGGAAAAACATATTAGGAAATCCAAATGCATTCCAATTAAATCGTTACAAAGATAAATTTACAGAAGAAAACTTTCAAAAAATAAATCGTTTAATCAACGAATATCGAATCAAATATCAATCGTTTTTATAATGATTTCGAATGCAATCAAGAACATCAAGACGAAATACCCCCTGACGTAACATTTCTATTTCAAATTGATAAGGTGGATAAATTCGTGTTTTATCTTGGTCAGTAGTTCCCAAAAAAGGAGTTTCTAAAATTTTAGGAACTTTTTTTAATTTTTCATTTTCACAAATGGACAATAAAGTATCAAATCCAATTGTACCAAAGCCAATATTTTCATGACGATCTTTATGACTTCCTAATTCATTTTTACTATCATTGACATGAACACACATAATACGCTCTACTCCAATAATTTGGTCAAACTGTTCTAAAAAAGAATCAAATTGTTTCATATCATATCCAGCATCATTTAAATGACAAGTATCCAAACAAACGCCAAAACAATCAAATTCCTTTACTCCATTTAAAATGGCTTGTATCTCTTCAAGAGTAATACCACATTCACTTCCCTTACCAGCCATTGTTTCCAAAAGAATATGACACGACTGACAATGTGGTGCAACCAAACGCAATCCTTCAATGATATGAGCAATTCCCTCAGCATGAGTTTGAGAAACAGCACTTCCAGGATGCAATACAATTTTTGTAACTCCCATACGTTCACAACGTTTCATTTCTTGAATTAAAAATTGAACACTAAATTGCCATTTATCCATATCCTTTTGATTTGCTAAATTAATAATATAAGGTGCATGACAAATAACCCCATCAATCGAAATGTTCTTTTCTTGTATCAACGCATGAAATTTACAAACATCCTCGAATATAATTTCTTTTCTGATAGTATTTT
>Ga0137298_10851_pt1 | contig 20991 bp, 23 predicted proteins | sample RamsorincwithD2O_2_FD_97182 | JGI IMG/M metagenome (GOLD analysis project Ga0137298, IMG submission 97182) | Mouse cecal microbial communities from Vienna, Austria - Glucosamine amended with D2O | ecosystem: Host-associated > Mammals > Digestive system > Large intestine > Cecum | place: Austria...
CTTCGCCTTTGAGCATTTCCATGCCGCGCATGACGTCGGCGAAAGAACCCTGTCCTCCCGTTTTCTTGCGGTACATGTCGTGGCAGTCCTCGGGGCCGTCGAGCGATATGCCTACCAGAAAACCGTTTTCGCGGAAAAACGAGCACCATTTCCTGTCCAGAAGCAACCCGTTGGTCTGTATGGTGTTGACTATGTTGTGGCCCGCGCCGTATTTACGCTGGAGTTCGAGTGCGCGGCGGAAAAAGTCCGTGCCGCACAGCATGGCTTCCCCGCCATGCCAGTTGAACAGCACGTCCGGGGAGTTTTGCGCCGCTATGTAGCGGGAAATGAACATTTCGAGCATGCGCTCGTCCATTCGGTTGGTGCCCTTTGGGTAATATTTGCTCTTTACCAGATAATAGCAGTATTCGCAACGCATGTTGCATGCGCTCGAAGCGGGTTTTGCCACCAGGTAAAGCGGCGAGAGGAACGGATAAAACGTGCCGTTGTCCATGTCGTGAAAGGTTATTCCTATGGTTTAAAGCGTACGCTGATATATTTTTTAAATTTTTCCGCTAAAATAGTGAATATTGCAGTTGTGATATGAAAAATTTGTTTAAATGGCTATATTTGTCATCTGCATAACATCAAATCAAAAAAAATATTCATGAACAAAGTAAGACAAATTTCCCTGTGTACTGCAGGGTTGCTTCCGCTTGCGCATTCGAATGCGCAGGCATCTCAGGAGCAGGCGCAAAGGCCGAACGTAGTCTTTATCTTTACCGACGACCATGCGGCTAACGCCATATCGGCGTATAATAAAACTCTGCTCAAAACTCCCAACATGGACCGTCTGGCTGAAGAAGGCATGGTATTCGACAATTGCTTCGCAACGAATTCCATTTCGACGCCGTCGCGTGCCACGATATTAACCGGGAAGCACAGCCATATGAACGGCGTGCCTATTTTCAACGAGTTCGACGGCAGCCAGCAGACGTTCCCTAAATTGTTGCAGCAGGCGGGCTATTCCACAGCCATGATAGGCAAATGGCATCTCACGTCCGATCCCACAGGTTTCGACTACTGGGAGATATTCCCCGGACAGGGACAGTACTATAACCCGATAATGTACACCAAAGACGGCGGAACGCGCTATAAAGGCGGATATGCTACCAATCTGGTTGCTGACAAGACGATAGAATTCATTGAAAACGCTCCAAAGGACAAGCCTTTCTTCGTGATGAGCCAGCACAAGGCTCCTCATCGTCCGTTCCAGCCTCGTCCCGACCTGCGCGAGAAGTACAAGGACAGAACGTTCCCTTTGCCTGAAACATTCTGGGACGACTATGCAACGCGTGAAGCGGCGTTGAAAGACAACAAGATGGCTCTTTCCAATTCGTTTACCAACAATGACCTGAAGCTTACGCCTCCTCCGGGACTTCCGGCCGATTCGCTGGCAAAATGGCTGGCGACTTCTCCTCAGGAGCTTGTGGTTGATGGCAGGAAACTGACGGGCCGTGAGCTGATACAGTACAAATACAACCGCTATATGCAGGATTATCTGGCGTGCGTAGAGGCTGTGGATGAGAGTATAGGTCAGGTGCTCGACTACCTGAAAAAGACGGGGCTGGATAAAAATACTATAGTGATTTATTCGTCGGACCAGGGTTTTTTCCTCGGAGAACACGGGCTGTTCGACAAGCGTTACATGTATGAAGAGAGTATAAAGATGCCTTTCATCATACGTTGGCCGGGGGTTGTAAAACCTGGTACGCGTTGTGAAGATATGGTGACGAACGTGGATTTCGCCGAGACATTCCTCGATATGGCCGGTGTAGAGGCTCCTGCCGATATGCAGGGCCGCAGTTTTGTTCCTCTGCTCAAGGGTGAAAAGCCTGAGGACTGGCCTACGTCGTTTTACTACCGTTATTATCACGATCCTAACGAACACGGTACGCCGGCGCATTACGGGGTGCGTACCGAGCGTTATAAGCTTATTTATTTCTGGAGGCTCGGTCACTGGGAACTGTTCGACCTGAAGAACGATCCGAACGAGATGGTCAATCTGTACGGCAATAAGAAATACGCTAAAGTGCAGAAAGAGCTTACCAAAGAACTTTACCGTTTGAAAAAACAGGTGGGAGATGAAGATCAGTTTGCAAATTACGATCTGAAGAGCGGTATCGTTCCGCGTGATAAATATGCTAAGGATATGAAGATTGCGATACGGCACGATATGTAGTGCGGGTGATATTCGCTCATATTAAAACGTGGCAAAAAAGCCCCGACCTGTGGCCGGGGCTTTTTTGCCGCGTTTGCTGATTGTGTGTCATGTTCGCCGGTATGGACGGGCCCGTGGCGGGGAAAGAGACTTGTTCGGTTCTTCGTATTGTGTAGAAAATACGGTAAACAGGGGTATGTTTCAGGTGTGTTTGCCGTTGTGTCAGAATGGTAAAATGAAGGATTGCTTTAACTGTGTGTTTTTTCCCCGTGCAGTTGCGCCGGAGGGTGGTTTTCTATCCGATATGATGCGTCTTATGGTTCCGTGAATAAAAAAACCGCAGCCGGAACGGCTGCGGTTGTATTTTCATTACGCTTTGGCAGATATTACCTGGGCGCGGTGAAGTTAACGGGAAGGAAGTACGAAACTTCGACGGGTTTGTTACGCTGCATGCCGGGAGTCCAGTTTTTGAGCTTGCTCACGGCTCTGAGAGCTTCGTTGTCGAGGTTTTTGTCAACGCCGCGCGCCACTTCGGCACGCGTTTTGCCGTCCTTGCCTATGGTCAGTTTAAGTATCACCTTACCGGATATGCCCATTTCGAGGGCTATCTGCGGGTAAACTACTTCTCTTTGGAGGAATTCGTTCAGTTTTTGGCTGATACATTTTTCCAGTCTGTCCTGTTTGTCTTTGAAGCGTTCGCAGCCGGGATATACGGGTTTTACCTCGATAACGGCGAAAGGAACTACTTCTTCGACTTCTTCCTGTACGGCAACCACTTCCTGTACGGTGATAACCTCGTTGGAGCTGGTTTCTGCGGACTGTACCACCATTTCTTCGATTTCTTCCTCGTCATCTGCCAGAATTATCTGTTCGGGCGGAGCGGCTGGAGGCGGTGGTGGCGGTGGTTGGTCGAGCGGGCGCTCGGGGATGATTACCTCTTCGTCGTCAAGACGCAGAGATACTTTCCCAAGGTCGAGGTCGCTTTTGTCGTAGGTCTTCCATTCGAAAGCTCCCCACATGATAAACAGGGAGATTACCAGGCCTATTTCCAAAAACAGCCCTTTGCGGCGCTCGAGGTCGGCTTTGGGGGTCTTTTTTGGTTCCATTGTGATTTTGTTTTTTGTGTTTGTAATTTCGCTTACACTGTAAATACATACAACTACCGTGCCAAAGGCTATGTGGTTCCGGGATTTTTTTTCAGAAGAAATTACATTTACCTTTGTGTTCAAAACAGACGGATATGGCGGACTTTACCGATACGCATACGCATCTTTACGACGAGGCTTTCGACGCCGACGCCGATGAAGTGGTAAGACAAAGCATAGTTTACGGGGTGGGGAAAATGATACTGCCGAATGTGGATTCCTCCACCATTGGCCGGATGCGTGCGCTTGCGCAACGTCATCCGGACCATTGTTTCATGTTGATGGGTGTGCACCCTACAAGCCTGGATGCGGATAACACGGAACGGGAACTCGCCTCTGTGCGGGAACATCTGGCCTCTGGCGGTTATATCGGAGTAGGGGAAATAGGTATGGACCTTTATTGGGACAAGACATATGCAAAAGAACAGCAGTACGCCTTCGACGCCCAACTCGGCATGGCCGGGGAATACGGGCTTCCTGTTTCCGTGCATTGCCGCGAGGCTTTCGACCAGACGCTGGAAATACTTGAAGGACATGCTGGCCGTGGACTGAAAGGCGTGTTCCATTGCTTTTCGGGGGATGCGTCTATGGCGCGACGAGTGTTGGACAACGGCATGCTGCTTGGTGTCGGAGGGACTGTGACATACAAAAACAATCCGTTGAAAGACGTCATAAAGGAAGTAGGCGTGGAAAACATAGTGTTTGAAACGGATTCGCCGTATCTGGCTCCGGTGCCGTACAGAGGAAAGCGGAACATGAGTTCCTATATAAAGGATATTGCCGCTTTTGTATCTTCATATTGCGGTGTTACTATGGAATACATTTCGCAAGTCACGGAGGAGAACGTGAGGAAAACTTTCGGTATTTGAATATGAAAGCGTAAGTTATGGTTGCCGGTTTTCCGGCCGGAGGATTGCGTAAGAGGCGTACATGACGATGGAAGGGCGCGCGCAGTGAATTTTAATTAATTTTTAAGAAGATACACGTTATCATGCTTCGCTATTTTTTATATCTTAGCACATAGCCTGTACGATACGCGGGCATGTATAAACGGAAGAACGAAAAATACGATAAAAAATGAAAAACAAAGGATGCATTGTGGCCGTAGCGGTGGCCGTAGGCCTGTTGGTCATCGCGCTGGCTGTAGGCGGGTGGTTCGTAGGCAAGTACAATACGATGGTCGAACTGCGCAGCGGTACGGCCGGATATGAAAAGACATGGGCTGACGTGGAAAGCCAGTACCAGCGCCGTGCCGATCTTATCCCCAATCTCGTGGCAACTGTAAAAGGCTATGCCGCACACGAGGAGAAAACTCTTACCGAAGTGGTCGAAGCCCGTGCGAAAGCTACGCAGGCCAATATAGATGCTTCGAGCCTTACTCCCGAAGCACTTGAAAAATTCCAGGCCGCCCAGGGTCAGTTGTCGCAGGCTCTTGGACGTCTTATGGTTGTGGCCGAGCGCTACCCTGACCTGAAGGCGAATACTAACTTCCTGGAGCTCCAGTCTCAGCTCGAGGGTACTGAAAACCGCATTGCCGTAGCGCGCCAGAGATTTAACGAGGCGGCTTCGAAGTACAATGCCTATATAATGAAATTTCCTGGTAACATAATAGCCGGCATCACAGGATTTAAGGAGGCTGCACTGTTTAAGGCTGACCAGGGCGCTTCAGAAGCTCCTAAAGTGGAGTTTTAACATTATTCCGGCCCTTTGATTGACACAATAGCGGCGGGGTGTACCCCGCCGTTTTTCAACTGAAAAAACGACATCAGGCATGAAAGACGACAGAGACGATGAATTTTTCACCCCCGCCCAGGAAAGCGAGATAATCGAAGCTATAAAAAAGGCTGAAAAAAACACGTCCGGTGAAATACGTGTACATGTTGAAAACGGCCATGACGATAAGGATGTTCTGCACCGCGCAGGCGAGGTTTTCGCTACTCTTGGGATGGACCGCACGGAACTTGGCAACGGCGTATTGCTGTACATCGATCTGAAGCACCACCGTTTTGCCATATGGGGCGGGCGCGGGATATACGAACTCGTCCCGGAAGGGTTCTGGGACCAGACGTACAACCTGGCGCGCGGGCATTTCAAAAATGGGGAAATAACCGAAGGCTTGTGCAGGGCCATAGAACAGGTGGGGGAAAAACTGAAATATTACTTTCCCTACCGCGACGGAGACGTTAACGAATTGCCGGACGAAATATCAAAAGGAAATGTTTAGAAAAATACTTTTTGCAATATCGGCGCTGTTTTTCATACATGCCGCCGGACAGACGTCGGATTGCATACCGCCGAAACCGTCGGTTGAAACGTCCGTTTACGACTATGCCAATCTTTTGTCCGAAGGCCAGAAAAAAGCGCTCGAACGCAAACTGATAGGATATTCCGACAGTACTTCGACGCAAATAGTGGTGGCTGTGACAGCGGATTTGTGCGGTGGCGACATAGCCATGACCGCTACCGAATGGGCGCATAAATGGGGGATAGGGCAAAAAGGCAAGGACAATGGTGTGTTTATCCTGCTGAGCCCTTCGGACAGGAAAATATTCATCGCTACGGGTTACGGGGTGGAGGGGGCGCTGACCGATGCCATGACACGCCGTATAATAGAACAGAGTATATTGCCCGAATTTCGTAAAGGCGATTACTACGCTGGGCTGGATGCCGGTACGGATGCCATATTCAAGGTGCTCACCGGTGAGTTCAAAGCCGATGCGCGCAAAGCTGAAAGCGGCGGCGGAGGGACATGGGCTCTTATTCCGGTGATAATATTCGCCGTTGTTATGATTGCGGCGTTTTCTTCCAAAGGCGGCAAAGGAGGGGGCGGAGGCAGCAACGGCAGTGGTGGCGGTACCCGCAGGAGCACTTCTGCCGCCGATGCGTTACTCACCGGTATATTGCTGGGTAGTATGGGCAGACGTTCTTCAGGCGGTTTCGGCGGCGGCGGTTTCGGTTCTTCAGGAGGATTCGGAGGGGGCTTTGGCGGCGGCGGTTTCGGCGGCGGCGGGGCCGGAGGAAGCTGGTAGCGGCGGTATTTCGCACCGTCGGAATACCTTACTTGGGGTAACATGCCGAAGCAGGGGGATCGCAGTGCGGAAAGCGATGTGGTTTAAACTCAGCGGCCATAGGCCGCAGGCATAGCCTGTTTGATATTGAATGTCTGTTGTTAATATCTGTATGGCCTGGTGTACCGGCCGGCTTGCAGTTTATTTTAAAATACTTTGCCAGCGGCAGAGTGCTGGCCGGATAATCCCGGCGGAACATGTTAATTTAAGAATTTTATAAAACTATAACGTTATGGAAGATGTAATAAAAAATTTGTCGCGGCGGTATGCCGTAAAGGCGTATGACAGCAGCGTGCGTATCACCGACAGTCAGTTGGACACTTTGTTGGAGGCAGGGAGACTTTCCCCGTCGTCTTATGGATTGCAGCCTTACAAAATTATCGCGGTGACGGATCCGGTCCTGCGGGAAAAGCTCATGGAAGCGTCCTACGGACAGCGTCCTGTGGCCGATTCTTCGGTGTTGTTGGTGTTGGCGCGGTATTCGGGTTTCCCGGAAGGTTTCGTGGACGATTATGTCCGAAATATATCCCAAACACGTGGCATTGAGGAGGAAAAACTCGCCGGAATGAGGAAAACGATTGAAAATACGATATCGAACCTTACCCCCGAAGGACGCGATGCGTGGAATAAGAACCAGACATACATATTGCTCGGAACGTTGCTGTCGGCTGCCGCTGCGATGGGCCTGGACGCGACTCCGATGGAAGGTTTCGAGCCGGAAAAATACGACGAACTTCTGGGGCTTAAAGACAAGGGATTGAAATCAACTGTCATCATGGCCGTGGGCCGTCATTCGGATGCCGATCGTTATTTCGGGCTGAAAAAGGTGCGCCGTCCTATGGAACAGTTCGCTGAAAAAATATAGGGCGGTACAGGTGTAACAGGAAAAAATATCAAACGGATATCGGTGAACGGTCTGATGTCTCCGGCGGAGTAAAGGCGGATATGACGATGTAAATATCAAACGTGCACAGGTCGTTGACGTTGAAATAGTATTATCAATATTGACCATGCTTTTGTATATGCATCGGTGACAGTAAGTCTGTAAAAAAAAGTACCCTCAATGCTGATAGGTCCTGAGGGTACTTTTTTTCACAAGCCGGTAAAAGAGGGGCTATTTTAAAAGAGCGGCTTTCGCGCGTTCCCAGTATGTGTCCATTTCCTGTATGTCCATTTCCGGAAGCGATTTGCCGTCGGCTGCCGCCAAGCGTTCCATTTCCATAAAACGCGCAATGAATTTCTTGTTGGTCAGTTCGAGCGCATCTTCGGCGTTTATACCCAGGTGCGATGCGTAGTTTATCAGCGAGAAGAACACATCGCCCATTTCCATACGGGCTTTTTCGGTATTGCCTTCGCTCAGTTCCGCTTTTAGTTCCGATATTTCTTCCTCTACTTTGTCCCATACGCCGGATGCGTCGTCCCAGTCAAAACCCACCCCATGCGCCTTTTCTTTTATCCTCTGGGCTTTGACCATGGCGGGAAGGCTGCGCGGTACGCCCGCCAGTACCGAGCGGTTGCCTTCGGCCAGTTTTATCTTTTCCCAGTTTTGTTTTACTTGTTCGCTGTCCCGGGCTGCGGTCTCTCCGTAAACGTGCGGATGGCGGCGTATCAGCTTTTCGCATTCGGTATCGAGGACTTCGGACATGGTGAAAGAGCCGTTTTCGCGTCCCATTACGGCGTAAAATACCAGGTGGAGCATTACGTCTCCCGACTCTTTTTTTATGCCGTCCATATCGCCGTCCAGTATGGCGTCGCCTAGTTCGTAAACTTCTTCTATGGTGTTCGTGCGCAGGCTCTCGAATGTCTGTTTTCGGTCCCAGGGACATTTTTGCCGCAGTTCGGAAACGATGTCGTACAATCGGCCGAATGCTTGCATGGCTTTTTCCTTTTCTTCCATTATGTGTGTAAAAATTTTATTGTGGCATATTAAAAAAGAGCCTGTACCGACGGCACAGGCTCTTTTCTTTTTCCGATATCGCTGTCCCGAGCCGGCTCAGGCTTTGTTGCCGTAGCGTGCTGCGGTAAGCTCGCGCGAAATGGCAGAGCGTTCGAAAGTTATATGGCCTGCTTTGGTATCGATGATAACGGTATTGTCGTTTATCTCGACCAGGCGGCCGTGTATGCCTCCTATGGTAACTACCCACTGGCCTTTCTGGAGCTCCTCGAGGAATTTCTTTTCCTGTTTCTGGCGCTTCTGCTGAGGGCGTATCATAAGGAAATACATTACGGCTATGAAAGCGACGAGCATGATGAGCATGCTCATACCTCCGCCCATAGCGCTTTGTGCCTGAAGAATAATTGGATTCATCTTAATAAAGTGATTATTGGTTGTTATTTATTTTTTCTTGTCCGTCTTGTCAGTGAGTTTTCCGGTGATGTACAGGATTTCCCGTCCTTCGCGGGTGTTGAGTATCAGTGTTACCGATTTTATGAACCGGTCGTATCCCTCGCCGTTGAACGTCATTTTTATTTCTCCCGTCTTGCCTGGCATGATAGGTTCCCTGGGGTATTCCGGGGTTGTGCATCCGCACGAGGATGCTACGTCTTTTATCACCAGGGGAGCTTTGCCGGTGTTCCTGAATTTGAACACGTGGCTTATTTCCTGTCCGCGGGGAGTATTGCCGAAGTCGAATTTGCGCTGGTCGTTCTCAAACTTTATCACGGGATATTCTTTGTTTTCCTGTCCGGCATTGGAATCCGAGCCGCAGGCCGAAACCGGTAAAAGCGAAATAACGGCGGCGAAAGCCGCGATAAGTATCTTTTTCATTGTTCAGACAGTTTTTCTAATAGCTTACGTGAATGTATGCGTGTTTTCAAATTTATGAAAAAAAGTCACATCAGCCCTCGTCCGGCTTTCTTTATTTTGCCGTCGGCTTCGAGCCATGCCAATATCCGGTCGAGAATGCCGTTGACGAATATGCGGCTTTTGGCCGTGGAATAGTCTTTCGATATTTCGATGTATTCGTTGAGCGTGACTTTGGTAGGTATGCTGGGAAAGTTCATAAATTCGGCTATGGCCATTTCCATAAGGATGAAATCGACCATCGCTATTCGTTCGCTGTCCCAGTTTTCGGCCTTTTGTTCTATCATGGCTTTGTATTGTGCGGAACCTTTTTCGGTTTCGCGGAGCAGGCGTACGGCGAATTCCCTGTCGCCCTCGTCCTTGTACAGGGACGGTATTTCAAACCCCGACGGATTTTCCTCTTTGATGTCCTCCATTGTTTTGAGGAGCATGGTGTTGGCTACCTGAATGTCTGCGGCCCATTCCATGTTGCAGTCCTCGTAATAGTCTAACAGAGCGTCGCTTGGGGCGATTACGTTTTTGAATACGTATATGGCGAATCTTTTGTGCGTGCCGAACGAATCGTCCTGCGAGTCCATGTATTCGCCGTATTTAGGCGAGGCTTCGAGCTGTCCCAGCGCGGCTTCCACGTATTCGCTGCGGTCGGCCCATGAAGATGCGTATTTCGATGCCGCCTCGGAGAGTTTTTTGTTTCCTTCCATGGCTGCCAATACGGGGTTCCGGACGAACTTCATGTTAGGGTTTAGTTCTTCCGGCGTAGCGAAACGCTTGCCGCGGCGGGCTTCTATCTTTGCATCGGCCATACGCACTACGGAAAACAGCAATGCGGTCTGCATGGCGTAAAGGTCCATTATCCTGTCTATCCCGGTGAGAAGGTTCTTTTCAGCTACGGCCATGTCCTGCGAATGGGACTGGCGGTAAGCGTAAAGCGCCTGCATTACTTTTGCCCTCAGATGGCGGCGTGTAAGCATGGTTTTTGTTGATTTTTTTTGTTTTTAGTTCTGCGAACGAACGCCACAGTGCGTAATATTATGTTGCAGGGCGTAAAAGTTCTGATTTGCCTTAACAGACGCAAAGGTAATACAATATTTTTTTGTTTTAGACGGATATTTTGTATTTTACACTGCAACACTTTGCAGCCCATAAACTATTTTAGATATGCCGCAACGGGAAAAACCACTATGCCCGTAGGGGTTTCGGCAACCGGAACTAAAAACGAAAGCAGACCAGGTAATGAACATCCCGCTCGCCCGCCGGTACGTAGCATATATGGGAGCTGTCCGAAACGGTCTCTGGAGGTTGCTGGTGGTGAACGTAGCCCGTCGTTGGACAGAGTTGTCGGCATCGCTCATGAGCGGGTATGAGGCATTTGCATTTGTGAAACGGGACTTTTTGCTGTACAAGGTGCATGGAGCGTGGTTTTTCATAAAAGATTTCACTACATTTGGAGTTTTCAAAACCATTTGTCGCCTAAGATATGCCTAAAGAAAAACCGAACGGATTAGAAGCGTTAGGAGGGTTGGTGTTCTCCACCGACCGCAATATGGACCTCTCGCCACAGGAGCCGGAACAGGAAACTCCTGCGCCGGCAGCGCAGATTCTGCGCGTACGCCGGGATACATCGGGACGCAAAGGAAAGGTAGTGACGCTTGTGGACGGTTTTTCCGGACGCGAGGAAGATCTTGAGGGCCTCGCCAAAGATATAAAAAGGCATTGCGGTACGGGCGGTTCGGCCAAGGACGGTCAAATTATAATACAGGGCGACGTGTCCGCAAAGGTAAAGGCGTTCCTCGTGTCTAAAGGTTTCGTCAGAACCAGATAAGTATCGCAGGGCGGTTACGGGCGGTTTTGGAGATAGGACATACAAAAACATACTCACTATGAAGATACAGGAATCGGAATTGATAATAAACCCGGACGGAAGCATATACCACGTTCACCTGCGTCCGGAAGAATTGGCCGACGACGTGATACTGGTCGGCGATCCGGCGCGCGTGCCTGTCGTATCGGGACATTTCGATACGGTGGAGCTTAGGCGCGAGAACCGCGAGATACATTCCCACACGGGCACATACAAAGGCCGCAGGATTACCGTGATGTCCACCGGTATGGGGCCGGACAATATAGACATAGTCATAAACGAACTCGACGCTCTTAAAAACATAGACCTGACCGCACGCGAGGTGAAGGATGTAAGGACTTCGATGAACATAGTGCGTATAGGTACTTCCGGGTCGTTGCAGAAAGACATCCCGGTGGACAGTTTCGTTCTTTCGCGAAAGGGTATAGGTTTCGACGGTGTGCTGCATTTTTACGACAGCGCCAGTGTGCGGCGCCGAGATATCGAGGATGCATTCGTTGCCCACAGCCGGTGGAATCCGCTCGCGGCAAGGCCGTACGTAGTGGAATGCGGCGAAGAGCTTTTTGCAAAATTGTACAGTGACAGGACTGTGGAAGGATTTACGGCTACGGCGGTAGGATTTTACGGCCCGCAGGGACGTGTGCTGCGCCTGCCCCTGGCCAACCCGGAAGCCAACGAAATGCTGGAAACATTTTCTTATAACGGTTTGCGCCTGACCAATTACGAAATGGAAACATCGGCAATATACGGACTCTCGAAGATGTTGGGTCATCAGGCGTGTTCGGCTAACTGCATAGTGGCTAACCGTGCGGCCGGGGAGTTCTCCAAAAATCCGTACGAGTCCGTGGAAAAACTGATAATTTACGTCCTGGACAGGATGGCAGCTACGAAAACCGCATCATGAGGATAGATATAATAACGGCCGTGCCGGCCCTGTTGGAAAGCCCGTTCGGGCAGTCGATAATGAAACGTGCACGTGACAAAGGGTATCTGGAAGTCTATGTGCATAACCTGCACGATTATTCCAAAAACAAATACCGCCAGGTGGACGATTACCAGTTCGGAGGGGGCGCGGGCATGGTGATGATGGTAGAGCCGATAGACAAGTGCATATCGGAGCTCAAATTGCAGAGGACTTACGACGAGGTAATCTACATGACGCCCGACGGGGAACAATGGACCCAGGGAATGGCCAACTCCTACTCTCTCAAGGAAAACCTTATAATACTCTGCGGGCATTACAAAGGGGTTGACGAACGCGTACGCCAGATGCATATAACTTCGGAAATATCCATAGGCGATTATGTCATATCCGGAGGCGAGCTTGCCGCCGCCATAGTCGCCGACAGTATAGTAAGGCTGATACCCGGAGTGCTGGGCGACGAGCAATCGGCTCTTTCCGACAGTTTCCAGGACGGTCTGCTTTCGCCGCCGGTGTACACCAGACCGGAAGAGTACAAGGGATTGAAAGTGCCTCAGGTGCTTATGGGCGGAAACCACAGCGCGATAGACAACTGGCGCATGGAACAGGCGCTGGAACGCACCCGTGCCAGGCGCCCGGATTTGCTCGGCGACGGGGTTTAGGTGTATTTGTTACACTGTTTTTAACGTGAGGTTTTTATCTTAAAAACTGGTTTGTGTTGAAAAAAACTCCGGGATTTTGCCGTTTTGTTGGTTTTTATTTAAGAATGAGGGTAAAACAGTGTGCATGAGGTAATTGTTGTCACACTCTGGTTAAAAGCGGATTTCTTTTCTAAATTAGCCCCTGTCAAACCGGCGGGTATGTCGATTTATGCAAAACCGGTGCGGCATAATGATTTTTAGAAGGCTAACAACAAAAAAAACAATATCGTTTCCAAAAATGAAATACAGGATTGAAAGCGACTCCATAGGTGAGTTGAAGGTAAACGCCGACGCGTATTACGGCGTACAGACACAAAGGGCCATAGATAATTTCGATATCTCCCGCATTAAGGTGAGCGACTATCCGGAGATGGTAAAGGCTCTCGGTATGGTGAAACTGGCGGCAGCGCGTGCGAACTACGACCTGGGCCTTTTGCCGAAGGATATTTTCAAAGCGATGGAAGATGCCTGCAAGCGCGTTATCGCCGGAGAGTTCGACAAAGAGTTCCCGGTTGACCTTATACAGGGCGGAGCCGGTACATCGACCAATATGAATGCCAACGAGGTGATAGCCAATATTGCACTTGAATCGCTAGGGAAAGAAAGGGGCGATTATAAGACCGTTTCCCCGAACGACCATGTAAACCTTTCTCAGTCCACTAACGACGCATATCCTACCGCGCTCAAGGTGACGTTTATAAATTCCAACAAGGAACTGGTAAAACACCTTCAGGGCCTGATAGATTCATTCCACAGGAAAGGCTCTGAATTCGCTTCCATACTCAAAATGGGCCGCACCGAAATGCAGGATGCCGTGCCTATGACCCTTGGACAGGAATTCGAGGCTTTTGCCGCCACCCTGATGGAAGAAATCGACCGCCTGAACCAGATGGCCAAGTTGTTCCAGGAAATAAACATGGGCGCTACTGCCATAGGAACTGGTATAAACGCTACTCCGGGATATGCCGAACTGGTAACGCGCAAACTGTCCGATATCATGGGTATGGAGTTCATCAAGGCGTCCAACCTGATAGAGGCTACACCCGATACCGGTTCTTATGTGATATATTCTTCGGCGCTGAAACGTCTGGCGGTGAAGCTGTCCAAGATAAGCAACGACCTTCGCCTGTTGTCTTCCGGTCCGCGTTGCGGTTTCAACGAAATAAACCTGCCTTCGCTCCAGCCAGGCTCGTCCATCATGCCGGGCAAGGTGAATCCGGTGGTGCCGGAGATGGTGAACGAGGTGTGCTACAAGGTCATCGGCAACGACCTTACGGTGACGTTTGCAGCCGAGGCCGGTCAGTTGCAGCTCAATGCCATGGAGCCGGTGATAGCCGAGGCCATACTCGAATCGATAACGTATCTCACGCGTGCTATGGATACGCTGGCGACCAAGTGCGTGGACGGTATAACGGCCAATGAAGACGTGTGCCATAATCTGGTTATGAATTCAATAGGTCTTGTAACTGCGCTTAACCCGTACATAGGTTACAAGAATTCGGCTATGATTGCAAAAGAGGCGCTCAAGACAGGAAAGGGCGTTTACGAATTGGTGCTTGAGCACAATGTCCTGCCTAAGGAAAAACTCGATGAGATTCTCGATCCTGAAAACATGATAGCCCCGCATCCGTTCGGAAAATAACGGTATGTGCAGGCAATATTAAGAAGTCCGGCCGATCAGGCCGGACTTTTTTTTCTGCGGATAAATTATAATAAGGCTGCGCCGGCGGTATGATTGTCGCTTATATGCGGCATTGATATGCGCAGGCTGGACGAATTTAAAGGTTTGCGACCGGTTTTTATAGTATGTTGTTCTGTTGTATTAAATGATTGTACCGTGAATTTGTAAAAAACAAAGGAATAATCTTCGTATTTAAGTATCTTGCGCACATATTCTAACAGACTGCTAACGGCCGATGTATAATACGATAAATTCTCTTAAAGCCAAATCGAATATGAGCGATAGTTCCATAAAAGAACTGTTAGCGCATAGTTCCTTGCTGGAATTGCCTAAGAAACATATTTTGACATCTTCGTACAGGCATGATAAAAATTTTTATTTCATAGAAAAAGGCATAACAAGGTCTTATTGTCTGGTTAACGGAAAGGAAGTCACTTCCTGGTTCAGCGCAGAGGGAGATATCGTGTTTTCCACAAACAGTTTTTATGGAAATATAAAAGGATATGAACACGAATTCGTTCAGTTGTTGGAGGATACGGTTTTGTATGCTGTTCCGGTAAAAGATCTGGAGGCGTTGTACAGGACAAATATTGAGATAGCGAATTGGTCGAGAATTCTGCATCAGGATGCTTTCATAATAAATGAAAAACGTTTGATATCCAGGTTGTACATGTCGGCGCAGGAGCGGTATATGGAATTGTTGGAAACACGTCCTGAACTTTTCCGAAGAGTAAATTTAGGATATATAGCGTCTTTTTTGGGTATTTCTCAGGTGACGCTGTGCCATTTGAGAAATAAAGTCAGGTAACCGGTAAGTTACGGGCGGCTGGACTTGCTTTGTTTTACTTTTTTAAGTAGTTAAAAAAAGATGTTATGACATTGCTATAATTTTGCCCTTTAAAATCCAACTTCAAGATGAAAAATACAAATCGTATAGTATGGGCCGATTTGGTTCGTTTTATCGCTATTTTTATGGTGATCTGTATCCATTGTTCGGATCCTTTCAACGTTTCCCCCGAAGCGCGTTCCAATCCTGAGTATAATTTATGGGGCAGTATTTACGGTGCTTTTCTGCGTCCGTGCGTGCCGTTGTTCGTTATGCTTACCGGAATGTTATTGCTGCCCGTAGAACAGGAAATAGGGCAGTTCTACAAAAAAAGGATGCTTCGTGTGGTAATACCGTTTATCGTCTGGTCTTTGTTGTATAATTTGTTTCCGTGGTTTACCGGAGTGTTAGGATTGGATAGTTCCGTTTTGTCCGGAATGTTCGCATACGCGGGCGAATCCCCGGATCAGACATTTGAAGGCAGTCTGCATAATATTTTAATGATTCCTTTCAATTTCAATACATATACGGTCCCTTTGTGGTACATATATATGTTGATAGGATTGTATCTGTATATGCCGTTCTTTTCCGCATGGTTGAAACAGGCGACGGAGAAACAGATGAGAATATTTCTGTCCATTTGGTTCGTTTCGCTGTTTTTGCCTTATTGCCAGGAATATATATCGGAGTATATAGGAGGGGTTTGCGCCTGGAATGATTTCGGTGTTTTATACTATTTCTCAGGCTTTACAGGCTATATGCTTTTGGGTTATTATTTGAAAGACGGTATCCGGTTGCCGGTTAAAAATACTATCGTTTTGTCCGTTGTCATGCTGGCGGCCGGTTATGCCATAACATATTACGGATTCAGAAATATGACCTCACAACCGGGAATATCGGAGAGGCAGCTGGAATTGTTCTTTTTGTATTGTTCGCCTAACGTACTGCTGATGACAGTGGCGTGGTATTTGTTGATTCAAAAAGTAAAAGTAAAGTCCCCGGTGGTTATATCGGCCTTAAAGAATATAACCAAATGCGGGCTTGGCATTTATATGATACATTATTTTATCGTGGGATTCGGTTATTTGGTTGTCGATAAAATGGGAATACCGGTATTTATGCGCATCCCGGTCACTGCTTTGTTTGTGTTTGCCTTGTCGTGGGGTATAGTTGCGTTATTTTACAAAGTCCGGCCTAAGGCTGCAAAATGGATAATGGGCTAAGATTTGACATGAATATGTGAGGGAAGGATTTTTTACACTGTTTTTAGGATTTCCCGGATGTATTTTATGAATGATTTCACTTACTGAGTTGCGGTTTATTCATTACCTTAGTACTGTGTAAATTTACAGCGGGTGCTGTAAAAATTTAGAAACCAAACTTAGAAAAAAGATGAAAAAGATTATCTCATTGTTATTAGTGCTGTTTACCTTGGGTTTTTCAGCATATGCGGATGACAAACCGATTACTCAGGAACAACTGCCTGCGCCGGCCCAGCAGTTCATAAAGAAGTATTTTCCGGCGGCTAAAATCGCTTATGCTACGGTGGACAAAGATCTGCTGGGCAAGGATTACAAGGTACGCCTTGACGATATGACGAAACTGGAATTCGACGGCAGCGGACAATGGACGGAAGTCGATTGCGGGCGTAATGCGGTACCGGCGGCAATCGTGCCGAAACCGATAGCCGATCACGTAGGTAAGTCTTTCAAGGGCGTGCCTGTGGTGAAAATAGAGCGTGACCGCAAAGGTTATGATATTGAATTGCAAAACAAACTTGAGATAAAGTTCGACAGCAAGTTCAATGTATTGGAATACGACGATTGATGCGTATTTCCAGGCTCGCAGACATTCAGTAAAAAAGCCGTGCAACGTTTTCCGTTGCACGGCTTTTTTACTGAATGTCTGCTTTTATTTGCGCATAGGACGTTTAAGGCGCGCGGCCTTGTTTAGTTCTTCGATGCATTCGCGGCACAGGCAGCCTTCATAGTTGTCGGCAATGAAGTTCATGGCATCGGGCTCTATTTTTTCGTTCATGCACCAGCATTGTTCGATGTTTTCATGGTTGCAGGTAAATGTCTTCCCGCAACGCGGACATTTCTTTTCCATTTTTTTTGTGAGAGTTTATACTTATGCTATTGTGTTGACGTAGACCGTGCTTTGCCGGGTATGGGGTGGAAAAACGGCGGCTATTCCAGCCCGTAATCCGTGAAATTCCCTTCGGTCTTTTTTCCCGAAGCCACCATACGCAGTATGTTTATCTCCTGTTGCGTCAAAAAGCGCCACTGCCCGCGGGCGAGGTTTTTCTTTGTGAGTGGGCCCAGTTGTACGCGGTCCAGTTTGACCACTTCGTATCCGAGGTGTTCGAATATGCGGCGTACTATTCGGTTGCGGCCGGAGTGTAGCTCGACGCCGACTTCCTTATGCGATGCCTCCGGTATGTAGGATATGCTGTCCACGATTATTTCGCCGTCTTCAAGTTCTATGCCCTGGCGTATCTTGCCCATGTCGTTGGCCGTAAGCGTGCGGTCGAGGGTCACGTGGTACGTTTTCTTTATGTTGCTCGAAGGGTGCATTATGCTTTTTGCCATCTGTCCGTCGTTGGTGAAAAGGAGCAGTCCCATTGTAGAGCGGTCCAGACGGCCTACCGGGTATATGCGTTCCTTCCCTGCGTTTTTCACCAGTTCCATCACGGTGCGGCGTTTTTCGGGGTCGTCGGTGGTGGTGATGTAGTTCTTAGGTTTGTTCAGCAGGACATATACGGTTTTTTCCGTTTTTAGTTCCGTGCCGTCGAATTTGACCACATCGGTCGGGAGTACTTTATGCCCCATTTCCGTTATTACCTGCCCGTTCACCTGTACCGAGCCGGAGCGGATGTACATGTCCGCATCGCGGCGGGAGCACACCCCGGAGTGGGCTATGAATTTGTTGAGGCGGATTCCTTCGCGTTCGTCTTTTTTCTCGGGTGTGCGGGAAGGACGTTTGTAAGCGGTCGTCTTTTCCGGGCGCTTTTTCACCAGGCGTTCTTTGGACAGGTTTGAAGACGAGCGCACGCGGTCTTCGTAGCGTCCTTCATAGGAGGCGTGGCGTTGTTGCTGTTCGCTGCGTTTTTCCGTTTCCCGTTTTTCGGCGCGGACTATGGCTTCGCGTTTTTCTTTCGACAGGAATACGCTTTTTTTGTTGCCGAAGTTTATTTTTCCTCCATCGGTGCGGTTATTGCCCTGAGAGGAATGATGTGCTGCGTTTGTCTTAGGTCTTGTCTGTCCTGTCCCCCCCTGTGTGCGGGGCGTGTTTTTACGCGGTTCCCCGTTGCGTTTTATCATGTTCTTTGCAATGATTTTAGTTTGCTGCCTTCCAGGCAGTAATGTATTTGCCGGAAAAACGTTTTCCGACCATGCAAAGATAGTCCATTTTAATGCAGCCCCGTCAGGGAAAGCCATAAATTGCACGGTATTATTTCCTAATGTGGCGGTTTATGGGTATTTTTACGCTGAAAAATCCGGAAAAAACGATGAAAACAAAAAACTTGTACATATTCCTGGCGATAGTCTTGTCCGTGTTTTCCGCTTCCGCCCAACAGGCAAAAAAAGTGTATTTCGGAGGCAACCTCGGTTTTTCGTTCGGCAGCGAAACGTCCGTTATGGTGGAACCTACGGTGCTGTACGGGTTTTCGCAGTACTTTAAGCTGGGCGGCGGCGTCAGTTACCGCTACGTATCCTCCGACAGGTATGACTATTCGGACAACATATACGGTGCGCGCGCAATAGCTATGGCCACCCCGCTGCCGTATATAAACATATCGGTGGATTACGGTATGTACCACCGCACGACCAGAATATCGTCGGGCGAAAAGATAAGGGACGGGTGGATACCCTCGCTCAGTCCGGCAATAGGCGTGAACATACCGGTGGGTCGCGGTTTTGTAAGCATAGGCGCGGGTTACGACGTGTTGTATGACGCTTCCACCAGCGTATATTCCAATGCGTGGATTCCTATGGTGTCGTTTTATTTCTGAAAAAATGCCTGTGGAGGTTTGTGGCCGCCCTATGGAAAATAAAGTTTAAATATATCTATAATAGATGTCTTCATCGTTCATAAGTAAAATAGCGGACACTATACTGTCTTCGGGCCGTGACACGAAAGACATATGCCTGGTCGTGCCCGGCCGGCGCGCTTCGCTGTTCATAAAGAAAGAACTCTCGTCGCGCATATGCGGCGGCATATGGTTGCCGCAGATACTCACTATCGAAGATCTGGCCGTTGCTATCTCCAATACCGACAAGATAGAAAACATACCTCTGCTGTTTGAATTTTACGAAGTATATTCTTCGGTGGTCAGGGATGTGGAAAAACGCGATACGTTCGAGGTGTTCGCGCGTTGGGCGCAGACGCTCCTGTCGGACTTCAGCGAAATAGACCGTTATATGTTGCCGGCAGACGACGTTTTCGCTACGCTCAGGGATGTAGAACGAATAGAAGACTGGGACCCGTCCGCCGAACCTTCGCCGATGATGAAAAGTCATAGCAGTTTCTGGGGATTGGCCGAAAAACTGTACCGTGGGCTTCACGAAAGGCTTCTTTCGTTGGGCAAGGGATATCAGGGCATGATATTCCGTCGTGCGGCGGAAAACATATCGATGAGCGCCTCGCGCAATGCCGACTCCAACTTGTGGATATTCGCCGGACTGAACGCCATGAGCGAGGCCGAAAAAACCATAGCCCGTTACTTTGTGAAGGAAAAAGGGGCTTTGATGCTGTACGATGCGGACAGTTATTACATGGACAGCCCGTCGCATCCGGCCGGCATTTTCCTGCGGCGGTTGAAAAAAGACCCTGTGCTTGGCCGGGATTTTTCTTGGATACAGGACGGGCTTTCGGAGCGCAAGACGTTTCGCATGTTAGGTGTGCCGAAACAGGCCGGACAGGCTAAGACGGCGGCGAAGGTTCTTTCCGATATGCTTGCCGCAGGTGGCGGGACGGAGGATACGGCGTTGGTACTCGCCGACGAAAGCCTGCTAGTGCCGATGTTGTCCAATCTGCCTGAGGCGCTCGGGGCGGTGAATGTCACGATGGGCTACCCCGTGTCCGGCCTGCCGGCTTCGGGATTGGCCGAAGCCCTTATCAGCCTGCATTCTACTCCCGAAAGGCTCGGCCTGAAAGGTTTTTACCACAAGGACGTGACCGCCGTACTGGGACACGGAATATGTCAGGGATGGTTGTCGGAAGGAGGGAAAAATTATGCCCGCGTATTGTGCAGCCGCATAACTGATGAGGGAGCTGTAGATTTCATAATGTCCGATGTCCCGGAAGATTTTCCCGAAGGGATAAAATCCAAATTATCGTTGTTATTCGGCCAAAGGCTGTCCGATCCCAGGGAGTTATGCCTCCGGATAGTGGAAACGATAGACGCTCTGCGAGCTGCCGATTCGGGTACGGACGATCTTACGCGCGAATACCTGTTCAAATTGTCGGGGATATTCTCGGATTTGGGACGGTATATGGAACGCGCGCCGTATATAGAATCCATGACGGCGTTTTCGGGCTTTTTCCGTCAGTTGGCCTCGTCCGAAAAAATATCGTTTTACGGGGAACCTCTCGAGGGACTGCAACTTATGGGCCTGCTGGAAACCCGTCTTCTGGATTTTAAAAATCTGGTGATAACGGGAGTGAACGAAGGTGTGCTTCCGGCCGGCAGGAGCGACAATTCGTTCATCCCGTACGACGTGAAACGCCATTTTTCCCTGCCTACGTACAGCGAGAAGGATGCCGTGTATTCGTACCATT